>Ga0308016_10000042_pt1 | contig 61883 bp, 57 predicted proteins | sample Neamet233_FD_203129 | JGI IMG/M metagenome (GOLD analysis project Ga0308016, IMG submission 203129) | Marine microbial communities from water near the shore, Antarctic Ocean - #233 | ecosystem: Environmental > Aquatic > Marine > Unclassified | place: Southern Ocean | collected 2014-07-28
TCACCTACACACAAGTCGCTCAGTACTGTGTGATGATCTTTGCTTTTACAGTGCCAGCACTTTTTTTGACTTTTTCAATGACAGGACACTTATTGCCCCAAACGGGTTTAGGTGCAACATTGAGTAATGGGCAACCTGTACTTGATCATTTAGATGGTTTGGTCACAGAACTTGGATTTTCAAGCTATACTGAGGGTAGTAAAAGCAAAATCGATATGTTTTTTATTACTGCATCTTTAATGTTTGGAACCGCGGGTTTGCCTCACGTTATAGTCCGCTTTTTCACGGTACCTAGGGTTCGAGATGCGCGTATATCTGCAGCATGGGCACTGGTGTTCATCTCGTTACTTTACTCAACCATACCAGCGGTGGCAGCTTTTGGCAGGATCAACCTCATTGAAACTGTAAACGGTGCAGATAATGCTGGCACGCCATACGAAGAAATGCCCCAATGGTTCAAAAAATGGGAAAATGCTGGACTGATTGCTTGGTATGATCACAATGCTGATGGCCGCACGCAGTATGCGGCAGGTGATGCTTTTACTGGGCGCCAGCACAAACCGATCTACTGGGGTGCAGCCGAAGATAAAGTAGCTAGGAATTTTTATTTTAATCAGCGCCATGTCATTAACCCAAGTAGTGGAGAATTTGACCCGAAGGTACAACCTTTTGCTAATGAAATTTATGTTGACCCTGACATTATGGTGTTGGCTAATCCAGAAATTGCCAAGTTGCCAGACTGGGTGATTGCTCTGATTGCTGCTGGAGCTATGGCCGCCGCGCTTTCTACAGCAGCTGGGCTATTGCTTGTTATTGCAACTTCGATATCTCACGACTTGATTAAAAAAACCATTCGCCCTCAAATTACCGATAAGCAAGAACTTTTGGTTGCGCGCATAGCGGCTATGGTGGCGATATTAATTGCTGGCTACTTGGGCATGAATCCCCCGGGTTATGTCGCAGCTGTAGTTGCTTTGGCCTTTGGGTTGGCATGTGCTTCATTTTTTCCAGCTATTATTATGGGTATTTTCTATCAACGTATGAATAAATATGGCGCTATAAGCGGCATGTTGGTGGGTTTGATTTCTACTCTAAGTTATATTATTTACTTTAAGTTTATGGGTGGTGAATCAGAGCACTGGTTGTTAGGGATTTCGCCAGAAGGGTTTGGAGCCTTAGGTATGGTGTTAAACTTTATTGTGGCTTATATCGTGTCACACCTGACACCTGAACCACCTAAATATATACAAAATATTGTGCAAAATATCCGTGTTCCTCGAAACACCGGTTCTGCATATTATTGATGAAAAAGGTCATTTTAATAGGTATGTGACTATGGTTTTGACGATCAACTATGCAAACTAGTAATGGGTTTAATACGGATGTCTTGCCGTTTAACTTACTTGACGAAAGTGAGCGAACGCTGCTGCAAGATAATCTTGATATTGTTTACTACCAAGCTAGTGAGTTGATTATAAAAACAGGCGCCTCCCCTGAAGGGTTATATATCATATTAAAAGGTTGCGTTAGTGAGTTAGATGTTCAAAGCTCAGATACGCGTCACGGTCACACCTTTGTGCACTACACCAATGATGATTATTTTGGCGCCTGGTCAGCCCTTCGTGGCAGCGCAATCCATGATTTTGTAGCAGATGAAGAAACCATTTGTTACGTACTTCCCACCAAAATATTACTAGATCTGATTTATAGAAACCCTGGGTTTGGTGATTTTTTTAATAAAGATTTATCACTGCAAAAACAGCTGTTAGCACAAAAAAATGATTCGCTAAATATGACTGAGTTTATGCTCGCTCGCATAGATAGCTCGTGTATGCGAGAAGCTTCTTTGTTGCCTAAGGGCACTGACCTTGAGGGTGCTACGCTCTTTATGAGTGAGCAGCAGGTGGATTGTGTCTTGGTGCAACGTGGCAAGCGCTATGGCATGGTGACTCGCACAGACTTGTTAAACGCGATTGTACTAGACAAATTGCCAGTGACAACTGATGCACAAAGTATTGCAAACTATAGGCTTATCACCGTGGAATCTGGTGACTATCTATTTAATGCACTGGTACTAATGACGGCTAATCAGATCGACCGTGTTGTGGTGATGCAGAATTCTAAGTTACATGGCATTATTGAGCTTGCAGATACCTTAAGCTATTTTTCAAGTCATTCTCATGTGGTTGGGTTACGCATTGAGCGTGCTACAAGCATTGATGAGCTTAAGGCTGCAGCAGGTGATATGGGCAACCTCATTCGCTCCCTGTACTCGCAAGGGGTTAAAATCCGTTTTGCTATGGACTTGCTTGCGGCACTTAACAAAAGGTTAATGGCAAAATTATTTAACCTTGTGGTTCCTGAAAGTCTGCTGCCCCATGTGTGTTTGATTGTTATGGGTAGTGAAGGCCGTGGTGAGCAGGTAATCAGGATTGATCAAGATAATGGTCTAATCATGCGGGATGGTCTGGACTGGCCAGAATGTAAACACATTTTAGAAGCCTATACTCTCGCTCTTGTTGATTTAGGATACCCAGAGTGCCCTGGTGGGGTGATGGTTAATAACCCATTTTGGGTCCAGCCTATTAGTGAATGGACTCAGAGGATGCGAGATTGGGTGGCTAAGGCTGACAGTGACAGTTTGCTAAACTTAGCTATATCAATGGATGCGTATCCTGTTGCAGGTAACAAGGCCTTGTTCAAAACCAGTCGCAACTGGTTGTTAAGAGAGCTGCAACAACAAGAGCGTTTTCTATCCTCGTTTGCAGAAGTAGCTTTAGTGTTTGAAACACCGCTTAATTTTTTGGGTGGTATTAGAGACAGAGCTTCTGGTGTTGATGTTAAAAAGGGTGGTATTTTCCCAATTGTGCACGGTGTGCGCGTGTTAGCCATGCAATACCAGGTGTCCGAAACAAACACCTATAAGCGGATTGAGATTTTGGTAAAATTAGGCGTGCTGCCACAGGGCTTAGCTAGTGAGTTAATGGAATCTTTTTCTTTACTGCAATGGTTTCGGTTGGCTCATCACCTTAAGCAGCAAGAAAACGGTTTTGGAGTAAACGAACTCAATAACCATATTAGCTTGAGTGCTTTGGATCGACTGGATAAGGATCTATTGCGACAGTCTTTCCAGGTAGTGAAGGACTTTAAGAAACACCTTTCGTTAAGGTATCGGTTAGGTTTAGGGCTTTGATGATAAAACGACGATTGCGACGCATAAGAGATGTTTGGAAGTTACGCCAGGGCAACAGTTCATGGAAGTATCTTTTCAAACGGTATCAGGGGCAAGAGTTGGTTTCTTTGGATATTGAGACGACAAGCCTAGATGTGTCTAAGGCGCAAATATTGTCTATTGCTGCTGTGGTTATTAAAGGTAATCGTGTGGTTAGTAGCGATAAATTATCCCTAACACTTACTCCACCTAAAGAGTTACCAAGGGCCTCTGTAAAGATTCATAAGCTGCGTCGTATGGATCTAAATGGAGGTTTGCCAGTGGAAGAGGCGTTAGAGAAAATGCTTAAATTTATCGGTAATCGCCCCATTGTTGGATACAATATAGGTTATGACTTAGCAGTGCTAGATCGTTATTTACGCCCGTTATATGAGTTTGGGGTTCCAAATCAATCTATTGATGTAATGGATCTTTACCGCAATAAAGCTCAACTTGCTGGTGGGGTGGAATGTCAAATCAATTTATCATTTGAAGCAATTGCTAAAAAGCTGGATATACCAATATTAGGGCGGCACACAGCTTTGGGTGATGCAATGACCACTGCCATTATGTACCTTCGCTTAAAATCATCAGCCAGTCTTTCTCATTAACCCATAATCTACCTAAGATGTCTGAAAAACAGGATTATACTTTTGGTACTTTATAGCTCATCTTAATTCGCATTTTGTTCTGAAACAGATATAATAACTCTCCCTAATGTAATTGAGTTAACGATTTGTGCCTTTAACACTTTCTGCCAACCAACCTGTGTTATGTACCAGAAACTTGGCGTGTGAAAGAGATTCACGAGTCTTATATGATGGGCTTAATGTTTCCGTTGAAGCAGGTGACTTATGGCATGTGAAGGGTCGTAACGGCGCAGGAAAAACTACATTTTTGCGACAGCTTGCAGGCCTTCATCCAGTAGATGATGGTGAGATTTTGTTGGCAAATCCTTCTGCCAGAATCATTTATATAGGTCACAAACTTGGGCTCAAAGAGCAACTTAGTGCAGATGAAAATTTGTCTTGGCTTGCAGCTTTAGATGGGATATCCACTCAAGAACAACGTTACTCTGCTCTAGAAAAAGTAGGTCTTAGAGGGTTTGAAGAGAATAAGGTGGAGCAACTGTCAGCAGGACAGAAGCGGAGAGTAGCCTTGGCTAGATTGCATTTATGTCAAGCAGATATATGGTTGCTGGACGAGCCTTTTACTTCTATCGATCAACAAGGTGTAGCTGATGAGCAGGCGTGGCTAAATCACCATACACTATCAGGTGGAATAGTATTGATGACCAGTCATCAAGAGATTAATTTGCCACAAGTTAAGGTTTTAGATCTGAGTCAATATACACAAACATTTACTATGAGACAGAAGAATAAGGAAGGTCATCTAGCATGATTGGGTTTATGCTTGCTATCATCAGGCGTGACTTATTACTGGTGGCTAGGCAGCCAGCAGAAATTATAAACCCGCTGGTGTTTTTTGTGTTGGTGATTGCCATGTTTCCTTTAGGCATTAGTCCTGAAGCCTCACTATTGTCACAGACTGCTGCTGGGGTAATATGGGTAGCCGCAATGTTAGCTACTTTATTGTCTTTGGAGTTATTGTTTAAGTTAGATCATGACGACGGTAGCTTAGAGCAGCTGTTATTGGCGCCACACCCAAGCTGGTGCTTAGTGTTGGCAAAAGTATTTGTACATTGGCTGGTCAGTGGCTTGCCTTTGATATTAATATCCCCATTGATTGCAATGATGCTATTTTTACCCAGTGAAGCGATATCTACGTTGATGTTGAGTCTGCTTCTTGGTACGCCAACTTTGAGTTTGCTGGGTGCTATAGGTGCAGCCTTAGTGACCGGCGTCAGAGGCGGTGGTATGTTGCTAACGTTACTAATATTGCCCTTATATGTGCCAGTAATTATTTTTGGCGCCTCAAGTGTCGCAGCTGCAGCGCAGGGTATGCCCGTAGACGGCTATATGGCCTTGTTGGCGGCCATGTTTGTATTTGCATTAATGATTACACCTTGGGCGGCCGGTTCCGCACTCAAGTTATGAAACGATATATTTAAAAGAGATGGTATTTATGACCCAATCTAGCTGGCGTATGCCTCGTTGGTTTCATCAAATGGGTTCGCCTAAATGGTTTTATAACTTTGGCGGGCTTCTTCAACCGTGGTTTGCCATGGCAGCTTTTGTGTTGCTAACTGTGGGCGTGGTATGGGGCTTGGCGTTCGCCCCAGCAGATTACCAACAAGGTAACAGCTTTCGTATTATGTATGTGCATGTGCCTGCTGCTATTTTATCTCAGTCTGTATTTTTGGGCATGGCGGTTGCTGGTGCGATTGGCCTCATCTGGAAGATGAAAATTGCTTTTATGGTAGCCAGAAGCTGTATTGCTATTGGTGCAACATTTACTATAATCGCCTTAGTAACGGGTGCGGTTTGGGGTAAGCCAACTTGGGGTGCCTATTGGGTGTGGGATGCAAGGTTGACTTCTACCCTAGTGCTGTTGTTTCTTTATGCCGGCGTTATGGCTTTAAATCAGGCAATAAGTGAGCGTCAAATTGCAGGCAAAGCGACGGCAATATTAGCTATTGTAGGCACCATTAATATCCCGATTATTAAGTATTCAGTTGAATGGTGGAACACCTTACACCAAAGTTCAAGCTTTACTCTCACGGCAAAGCCAAGTATGCCCTCAGAGATGTATTTGCCATTGCTTTTGATGGTGCTTGGAAGTTACTTTTTGTTTGCTTTAATAGTGTTAATACGCACTAGAGCACAAATTTTACAAACCCAAAATGGTGCAAGCTGGTTGATGCAGCATCAAGATGTTTCTGGAGCACAATAATGTATTTTGATTCTCTAGGTGCACTATGGGATATGGCAGGACATGGGCCTTATGTGTGGTCTTGTTATGGTCTGTTTGTTGTGCTTTTAGCGGTCAACGTATGGCATGCTAGAAGTGAAAATGAGAAGGCCCTAAAACAGGCTAAAGCCTTAATAAGACGTAACCAGTAATTAAAAGGCAAACAGTAATGTTAATACACCCTAAAAGACGTAAAAAACTACTACTTATTTTGGGCCTGCTCATAGGCACTGGAATAATCGTAGGTTTGGTTTTGTATGCCTTGTCACAAAATATAAATCTGTTTTTCTCACCCACTGATATGGCTCAAGGAAAGGCTCCTATAGATCAGCGAATAAGAGCTGGAGGTATGGTTCGAGAAGGTAGTTTAGAGCGAGCTACAGATAGCCTAAAAGTACGCTTTGTCATCACTGATTTTGTTGAAGATGTGAAGGTTGATTTCACTGGCATATTGCCAGATCTTTTTCGTGAAGGTCAAGGTATTGTTGCTCAAGGTAAAATGAATAATGAGGGTGTATTTGTAGCTGACGAAGTGCTTGCTAAACATGATGAAAACTACATGCCGCCAGAAGTGATGCAAGCATTAAACGAGGCTCAAGCCTTAAGTATGGGCACGACTCAAACAGACACCTCCTCAACAGTAATTCCTGCGCAAAATGAGATTTTAAAATGATTCCAGAAATTGGGCACGTGGCTTTAATATTAGCCTTGTTTTTAGCTTTGAGTTTAGGATTTTTGCCGATGTTAGGCTCATATACAGGTCAAACCCGTCTGATGCTTAGCGCTAAGCCCATAGCAGTGGGTCTGGGTGTCATGTTACTCATTTCCTTTGCTATGTTGATGTTGGCTTTTGCTCAAGACGATTTTAGTGTGAGTTACGTCGCTCAAAACTCTAATACTGCCTTGCCTATGCAATATAAGATGAGTGCGGTCTGGGGAGGGCATGAAGGCTCGTTATTGCTTTGGGTGGTAATACTGGGCATGTGGACTATGGCTGTGAGCTTATTAAGCAAGAGCTTGCCATTAACGATGCAGGCAAGGGTTTTAGCTGTCATGGGTATGATTGGAGTAGGATTTATCTCCTTCACCCTATTTACCAGCAACCCCTTTGCACGTTTATTGCCTGATGCAGCATTACAAGGTGCAGACTTAAACCCTTTGTTACAGGATTTTGGACTGATCGTGCATCCCCCTATGTTATATATGGGCTACGTTGGGTTTTCTGTTGCGTTCTCTTTTGCTATCGCCGCTTTGCTAGATGGTCGCTATGATGCTGCCTGGGTAAGGTGGTCGCGCCCATGGACCAGTGTTGCATGGGCTTTTTTAACAGCAGGTATTGCCTTAGGTAGTTGGTGGGCATACTACGAACTTGGCTGGGGTGGCTGGTGGTTTTGGGATCCAGTTGAAAATGCTTCGTTTATGCCTTGGTTAGTAGGTACGGCGTTATTACATTCTTTGGCGGTTTCAGAAAAAAGGGGCTTATTCAAAAATTGGACTTTATTGTTGGCTATTTTAGCGTTCAGTTTAAGTTTGTTGGGCACCTTTTTGGTTCGCTCTGGTGTACTGACATCTGTACATGCGTTTGCTTCAGATCCAGATCGTGGTTATTACGTGTTGGTTTTACTTGCCATTACTGTGGGTGGTTCCTTATTGTTGTTTGCACTTCGGGCAACCACCGTAGAAAGTCGAGTGGGTTACCGTTTTTGGTCTCGAGAAACCTTTTTACTATCCAATAACATTTTGCTGATCATAGCTGCTCTAACAGTATTACTAGGCACTTTGTATCCTTTGTTATTAGATGCAGTAGGGGGTGGAAAGATTTCTGTAGGCCCTCCGTATTTTAATGCTGCCTTTGTGCCTTTGATGGTACTACTAATTATTTCTATGGGCTTGGGTTTGGGTTCCAAATGGAAAAGGATCAACCCAAGTGAACTATGGCGCCTGTTACGCTCCCCAGCCCTTATAGCCGTGGTGCTGGGTGTATTATTTCCGTTTGTTTATAAAGGTGAATTCAATGCCTCCACCGCTTTAGCAGCAGCGCTTTTAGTTTGGTTATTATTAGCATCTTGGGTCGATTTAAGGCGGCGTTTACGTCACCAAACCTGGTGGGCTGGCTTGCGTCAGTTAAACCCAGGCTACTACGGTATGTTGTTGGCTCATCTAGGTATTGGCATTACTGCGTTAGGCATTGCAGTTGTAAGTCACTATTCGTTACAAAAAGACTTACGAATGGATATTGGTGATAAGGCAACTCTTGGTCAGTATGAATTTACGTTTATGGGTGTTGAAAATGTCACTGGGCCTAACTTTACTGCGATTGAGGGCAAAGTTAAGCTGATCAAAAATGGAGAGTTTGCGGCTTATTTATTACCCCAAAAACGCACTTATACTGCCAGAGGTCAAACAATGACAGAAGCGGCAATCGATCCAGCTCTAAATCGAGACATTTATGTCGCGATGGGTGAACCACTGGCAAATGGTGCTTGGGCAATGCGTTTGCATATAAAACCTATGATACGTTTAATTTGGTTAGGCGCGCTGATGATGGCTATAGGTGGGGTCTTAGCTGTCTGGGATAAGCGTTATAGGCGCAAAAAATCATTTATTGATGGGGTTTTATCATGAATATGACCACTAAACGATTATTGATGGTTTCTCCAATGGCCTTAGCCTTTACTTTAGGTGTATTCCTATATCAAGGTATTGGCCAAGATCCCAATAAAATGGAGTCTAGTCTGATTGGTCAGTCTTTACCTAGTTTTACTGCTGAAACTCTTATATCACCTAGTAGAACAGTGACTCAAGTAGACATGCTTGGGGAGCCTGCGTTAGTTAATGTGTGGGCCACCTGGTGCCCCACATGTCGAGCTGAGCATGAGTTTTTATTGACTATTGCGGAGCAAGAGAAGGTGCGTATTTTTGGCGTTAATTACCATGATCAACGTGTGGCTGCGCAACAGTGGTTGACAGATTTGGGTAATCCCTATGTCTTTTCGGTGTTTGATCCAAAGGGTGACCTGGGCATTGACCTAGGAGTTGTGGGAGCACCAGAAACTTATTTAATAGATGCCAACGGTCTCGTTGTTGATAAGGTGACTGGCGAATTGAACGAACGCACATGGAAGCAGTTACGTGCACAATACTTTAGTTTACTGAAGGGAACGAACTGATGCTTAAGGTGCTTTTAGCAAGGATCCTTTTTGGTTTGACCATCACAATGTCGCAGTTCACTCAGGCAGACATTACATCATATGAATTTTCAGAGCCAGAAATGGCTGAACGTTTTGTAGGCTTGACCACAGTTTTACGGTGTCCAAAGTGTCAAAATCAAAACTTAGCTGATTCAGATTCAATTATCGCTAAGGATCTGCGTACGCAGATACAAACGTTGATTAATTCGGGCCAGTCAGATAGGCAAATTGCTGAATTTATGGTGCAACGCTATGGTGATTTTATTTTGTACGACCCACCGTTTAATAAAGCCACGATGGTATTGTGGCTCACCCCAATAGGCATGCTTATTATTGGCCTATTTGCCTTATGGTTTTTTGGTAGAAAGACTCACACCCAAGGAGCCATGTTAACTCCAGCAGAGCAGCAAAAACTGGATCAACTTTTAGCAAACAATCAGGTTCAAGATAGGGACTAAATAATGACTGAACTTTGGGCAGCTATTGCTCTTTTACTGTGTGTAACCAGTGGCTTTATTTTGTGGGCTTGGTTAAGACCACTGCCCACAACAGTCGTTCCTAACAATAGAAATGATGCTGTTGTAGCGCTTTATCGTACTAAGCAAGAGGAGCTTGACCAAGAGCTTTCATCTGCGCAAATCAATCGCAGTGATTATGACCAGCGTTTGGCAGAAATGCAGCGCACATTATTACTTGAAACGGCTGAGCCATTACTGCACTCAAGCTCGCCCAATCGGGCGGGTGGTTTATCTTTGTTATTTATAGCATTTGTTGTGCCTGTGGCAGGTTTGCTAACCTATCTTGAGCTAGGCGCTTATAATGTTTTAGAACAAAATATTAATCTACAAAGCACTCGATCTATCACGTCCTCTGCAACATCATTACCAACTTTGATTACGAGTCTTGAAGAAGAGTTAGAGCTAAAGCCAAACAACCCCGAAGGTTGGTATTTGTTAGCTAACAGTTATATGCAGGGGGAGCAGTCGACTCTGGGTATTAATGCTTTTGAGCAAGCACTGCTCTATGTGCAGGATGGCAGTCGCCAACAAGCAGCACTTTTGGGCCAGTATGCTCAAGCATTATTTTTTAATGAAGGTGAATTCAGTAATCAGGTAAATCAAGCCATAGCTGCAGCTTTAGCAAAAGATCCTAAGGATGTTTCGGCATTGAGTTTACTGGGTATTCAAGCTTTTGAAAGTCAAAACTATGATGCAGCTATACAATTTTGGCAACGGGCGTTACCAAGAGCTGGCGACGGTCAGGGGAAGGCTTCACTGCAAGCTGGCATTGATAGTGCGCAACAAATGCTTAATGATGACCTGTCCGTAGATTCAGGCTTGAGCCTTCCTATTAGAGTATCTTTGGCTAATGGCTTGTCCATACCTACATCTTCCCAAGCAGTGTTATTTGTTTATGCGAAAGAGTTGGATCAGCCCATGCCTTTGTTTGCAATAAAGCTCAACCCTAGTGACCTTCCTCTTGATGTGGTGTTAACGGATGCTATGGCCCTGCAGCAGGGTACTAAGTTGGCAGACTTTAAAACTTTGAACCTGAATGCCCATGTTGCTATGGCAGGAGTGCCTGGCCAAAAAGCTGGAGACTTGGTTAGCAAAACCCTGGTGATTGATGTCGCAGAAGCGGGTGAGGAGCAAGTATATTTGACGATTGACCAAATCCTGAAGTAATCTACCAAGACCCTAACACTAACAGAGTTTATGGATGCGCCTAAAGAGCATCAAATTAGCTGGTTTTAAATCATTCGTTGATCCAACAAAGGTTAATTTGCCTGGAAATTTGTGTGCGGTTGTTGGCCCTAATGGCTGTGGTAAATCTAATATCATAGATGCAGTACGTTGGGTAATGGGAGAAAGTTCCGCTAAAAACCTGCGCGGTGAAAATGCAACGGATGTTATTTTTAATGGCTCTACTAGTCGTCAGCCTGTTGGGCAGTCAACTGTTGAACTCATATTTGACAATCAAGACCGAACCTTGGCCGGCGAATTTGCTGGCTATAATGAAGTTTCTATTCGCCGAAAAGTTACCCGTGAAGGGCAGTCTACATACTTTTTAAATGGCCAGAAGTGCCGTCGTAGAGATGTAACAGACCTATTCCTAGGCACGGGGTTAGGGCCGCGTAGCTATTCAATTATTGAGCAAGGCACAATCTCTCGTTTGATTGAATCACGTCCTGAAGAGCTGCGTGTGTATATAGAGGAAGCCGCTGGTATTTCCCGTTACAAGGAGCGAAGGCGAGATACCTCCAATAGAATTAATCGAACCAGAGAAAATTTATCCCGCCTGCAAGATATAACTGATGAATTAGGTCGACAACTAAATACCCTCAAGCAACAAGCTGCTGCCGCAGAAAAATACACCCAACTAAAACAAAATGAACGTCAGTATAAAGCTCAGCTTGCGGCATTGCAGTGGCAACAATTAAATGAAAAGTTGCTCAGCCAGCGAGTTTCTATAAGGCGTTTTGAAGAAGAGATTGTCTCAAGCCGAAGTGAGCAAGACGTGCGTTTTTCACAAATTGATGTGCAAAAAAATGACCTGGCGATACTCAATGAAACTTTCTCACAACAACAGAGTGAATTTTATAGTTTAGGTGCAAAGATTGCTCGTATAGAGCAGTCGATAGAACATAACAAACTGCAACAAAAACGTTGGCTTGAAGATGTGTCTGAGGCAGGCGCGCAGCTTGGTCGTATAGACCAAGCCTACGCAACAGATAGTAAAGAGTTACAACATTTAACTCAGCAGCACGATGAGTTGGTTATAGAAACTGAGTTAGCTGGCGAGCAGTTGTTTGAGGCTGAGAGCAGCCTGCAAGAAATTCAAGAAGCTTATCAAAATTGTCAGCTTTTTTGGCGTCAAAAAAGTGAAGAGCAAGCTCAACTGAATCGATTTATAGAGGTTGCCAAAACAGGGCTGAGACTGAAACAGCAGCAAAGCGAAATGGCGCAGCAAGACCGCCAAAACTGTTTGACACAATTTCAAAGTATGAGTGTGCCAGATTTTGAAGAAGTTAATAAATTTGGGGAAAACATTGATCAGCTGCAGCAAGGCCGACAGCGTTTAGAGAAAGATTTGTTAAGTCACGAAAGTGTCCTGCAGGTATCTAGGCAGCAAGAGAAAACTTACCAAAAACAGTTAGATAGCCAAGTGCAGGAACTAGGAATAGTAGCAGGGCAGGTGTCATCCTTGCAATTACTTGTGTCAGAATCTGAAGAAGAAGCAACTTTGTTGCCATCTAAGTGGCAAGTTGAAGGGTATCAAAAACTCATCGACGCTATGAAAGTAGAAGCAGGCTGGGAAGTGGCTGTCGAGCACGTGTTGCGGGGCTGGTTGGGGAGTTATATAGTTCCTAAAGTAACAGGATCAAGCTTTAGTGAGTTATCTGATACGCCAGGTTTGGCATTATTAGTACCTTGCATCGATAAGTTATTCGCCGGGGAGGAGGATTCTGCCCCAATAATGCTTAATGAATTAATAAAACTTGATGGGCCTACAGAATTGAGCGGCTTGTTAAGTCACATTTATTTGGCCCAAAATGAGAGTGAAGCTCATCATTTATTGGATCGCTTGCCAGTGCATTCTAGTGTCATTTTACCAAGCGGCTTATGGTTGGGTCATGGCTGGATTCGCACCCCTCCAAGAGAAGACAGTAAAACAGGTTTGTTAGGGCGTAAACATCAAGTTCAGGCTTTGTTAATAACTCAAAGTTCATTACGCAAGCTATATGAAGCTACCCAATTAAGTCTAGTAAGTGTGCGTGAAGAGGCCTTCCTAGAGGAACAGGCATTAAGCCAAGTGCGGCAAAAAAACCAACACAATCAGAACCGTCTGCAGCAACAGCAGCAAGAATTGGCATTGTTGCAGTTGCAAAGCGAGCAAGTTTTGACGCAGCAAGAAGGTCTCCAGCAACGTATTGAAGAACAAACTTCCAGGCTTGAAAACTTAGATGAAGAGATGACCTTATTGCGTGAGGAACTTGGCGAACATCAAATGGTGTTAGAAACTTCACAGTTAGATATGCCCAAATTAGAGATCGACAAAGAAGCGTTGGATCTAACGTTAATCCAAGCAAGGTTGAAACATAGTCAGCAGCAACAACAAGTGATTCAGTTTCAGGCGCAGATGGGAAGTGTGTCAGCCCAGATGGTTAGTTTGGGTCGATCTGTTGAGCGTATGCAAGAACAGCGTGGCCAGTGGCGGGATAAGCAAGCTCAGTTGCAAGCCCTTCAAACTACTCGTGAGCCCACAGAAGAGGGTGTTCAGGGGAGTCTTTCAGAGCAGCTAGACGTGGCCTTAGTGCTTCGGCTGGATAAGGAGGCATGTATGGAGAGGCAGCGTAACGACATAGCTGCGCTTGAACTGTTAATTAGGCAGTTGGAGCAACAGCAACTAAAACAAGAACAAGAGATTCAAAATACGGATTCAAAGATGCAAGAGCAGCGTTTAATTGAACGAGAGTTAGAAGTAAATGCTGATAATATCAAACAATCTATGATGACGTTGAATGTAAACGTCGAAAAATTTTCTGAAACTTTGTCTGATTCAATTGATGAGGGGCAATTACATCACATGTTGGAGCAGTGCCAAAGCCGTATTAAGCGTTTAGGTGCAATTAATCTAGTCGCAATTGAAGAGTATAAACTACAACAAGAACGGAAGATTTTTCTTGACCAGCAGCACGAAGAGTTAATTGAAGCGTTAAATAGTTTGGAACAAGCGATTGCGAAAATTGACAAAGAAACTAGGGATCGGTTTAAACAAACCTTTGATACCGTTAATAGAAGTTTAAGCGAGTTATTTCCTAAAGTATTTGGTGGTGGGCGAGCTTCACTTGAGCTAACTGATGACGATATGTTGGCCACAGGCGTCACTATAATGGCTCAACCACCGGGTAAGCGAAACAGCAGTATTCATCTTTTATCAGGTGGAGAAAAAGCTTTGACTGCTATTGCATTAGTGTTTTCAATCTTTCAACTAAACCCATCCCCTTTTTGTATGTTGGATGAAGTGGATGCTCCTCTTGATGATGCAAACGTAGAGCGCTATGCAAGGTTAGTTAAAGAAATGTCATCTCAAGTTCAGTTTATTTATATTAGTCACAATAAAATAGCTATGGAAATGGCAACTCAATTATTAGGTGTAACCATGCAAGAAGCTGGCGTTTCTAGAGTTGTAACCGTAGATGTTGCGCAGGCAATTAATATGACAGGGTATGAGAGAGTATTGTAATAAATTAATTGTATTTACAGCATGCCTTGGTAAATTTGCCTATAAAAACAAGACCTAAAGGTTTTATATCTTTTATATTAGGGGTATAGTAATACACTGTTATTTAATTTTTTCTCCCTATAATAATATTTAAAGATCGATAATCTTATGATGTTAACAACGTGGTTATTAGTGTTTGGTAGTTTAACGGTTGCTGCGATAGTAATAGATGGGATGAGACGCATGTTTGCAAGTCATGCAGCGTTAAGTATCGATATCGATGAAACTCTTTGTGGCTTGCCCCAAGAAGAATATCCTAGTGAACTTCCTAATGGTGGTGCCCGCACAGTAGAAGCAGAAGCTGTGACTACCCCCGTTTTTGACAATGCTGGTATTGAACTAGACCAAGAACCAACGCTAGAGAATGACTGTGGGCTTGATTCTGAAGCGCTTGATTTAGACGGTCTTTCGATGGAAGACCCATCAGATGAGCAGATGGCTATTGAAGATTTAAATTTAGATATAGGCACTAATCCGCTAACACTATCCGGACAGACTAAAGAAGTTGTGGGAATGCACATTTCATCGACAGATGAAGTCATTGGGTCGTTAGTAGAGAATTTAAATGAACCTTTAGACATCCGCAGTGGAGAGCTAGGTCTTCCACATCCAAACTTATTAGATCATTCAAATTCTGTAGATTGCTTAGATACTGATGGCATTTTGAAAGTTGCTGATATTTTAATCCCCTCTGAATTAATAGAAGAGGCCTTTGAGCTTGATGCTTTCCCACTGAGCGAAGGCATTGAGGAAGTTACTTCAGTTATCGAAGTTGAAAAGAATACTACCGCTACAATTGTTGCTTCTGACTCCACATTACCAGTGCTTGATTTTGATCCTACTCGTCCAGTACATGAGTGGGTAGAAACTAATTCAATGGTTCAAAGTGACTTATTTGCTGCACAAGACCTTACTGCATTGGCTACTGTAAAAAGCCAAGTGCCCCATAACCTTGTTGAAACCAGTGATGACATTCTCTTTAGTGATACGGGTATTGAAGAATTTACTCCAGATGATGAACTTATACCTGCACCTAATCAAGATGAGAGTCTCTCGACAAAGTTAGCCAAAGTGACTTCTATGACCTTTGGTAAAAAGCTACTGAATCGTAAACGTGTTGCTGAAAAATTGGCGACTGACCTAGCTTTGGAAACAGAGCAACATAAAACTACCCCTGATGTTGAGCAAGTAATTAGTATTCTTGTGACTGCTAATAAAACCCAAGGATTTTATGGTCCCCATCTACTTGAGCTACTTGAAGGTTGTGGCTTGGTGCATGGTGATATGGATATATTTCACCGATTTGAAGATGGTCTAAGGCTAGGGAAAAAACAATTCAGCATGGCCAACATGATGGAACCTGGGACCTTTCTTTTAAATGATATGGATCAGTTACACACACCGGGTGTGGTATTCTTTTTAAGTTTGCCAACAGCTCAAAATAGCATGCAAGCATTTGATTTTATGCTTGAAACTGCACAGTGTTTAGCCAGTAACCTAAGTGGTGATGTGCTTGATGATCAGCGCAGTGTAATGCGGCCACAAACTATTGAGCATTGCCGTCAGCAAGTTCGAGACTTTGAACGACGCCATATGACGCGTCGTGCGCAGCTTTAATTTAATACAATTCTGAAGCCCTCAATGTCAAATTCCTCTATGGCGACTATAGATGTCATCAAAAACCAACTTCGTCAGCACAATCATAGTTATTACATTTTAGATGACCCTAGTATTCCTGATGCAGAATATGATCGCCTAATGCAGCGGTTGTTGTCTATTGAGGCAGATCACCCCCAATGGATCACTTTAGATTCTCCAACTCAGCGAGTTGGTGCTACCCCTTTAGAGGGCTTCCACCAGGTCAACCATGCTCTTCCTATGCTGTCACTGGACAATGCTTTCAATTCAGAAGACTTACGAGAGTTTGACCGTCGTGTCAAAGAACGTTTACATAAGTCATCTGATCGAGGTTTAGATATTCCCATTACTTATACCTGCGAGCCTAAACTTGACGGTATTGCTGTTAGTCTTACATACAAAGAGGGGTTGTTGGTTACTGCTGCAACTCGCGGGGATGGCAGTCGTGGTGAGGATATTACCCAAAATGTGCGTACTTTAGACTCTGTGCCACTGCGTCTACTAGACTCAGGTTGGCCTGAGATTTTAGAAGTTCGTGGCGAGATTTACATGCCTACGGCTGGGTTTGAAGCGCTCAATAAGAATCTGGCTGAAAATGGTCTAAAAACTTATGTCAACCCACGCAATACAGCGGCAGGAAGCTTGCGCCAATTGGATAGCAAAATTACTGCGCAAAGACCGCTAGAGCTTTGCGCTTATAGCATTGGTCTTGTCAGTGATAAGGATGCTTTACCGCAGCAGCACTTTGATATCCTGAATCAGCTTCAGTTTTGGGGTTTTAAAATCAATGCTGAAATGCGACGTGTGGAGGGGATTGAGGCCTGTTTAGATTATTACCAAGCCTTAGCAGCTAAGCGACCTCATCTGGCTTACGATATCGATGGTATTGTGTTTAAAGTCGATGAGCTGACATTGCAGCAAAGCTTGGGCTTTGTAGCTCGGGCTCCTCGCTGGGCAATTGCTCATAAATTTCCTGCTCAAGAAGAGATGACGCAGTTATTGAGTGTTGATTTCCAGGTAGGGCGCACGGGTGCCGTCACTCCAGTAGCTCGGCTTGAGCCTGTATTTGTGGGTGGCGTTACAGTGAGTAATGCGACTCTTCACAACATGGACGAAATTCAGCGGCTAGGTTTACACCTTGGCGATACAGTGATTATAAGGCGTGCGGGGGATGTTATCCCAAAAGTTGTGAAGGTGGTGCTGGAGCTTCGGGCTGCTTTACACCAGCCAATACTTGCGCCTACAGCGTGTCCTGTATGTAAAGGTTTAGTAGTAAGAGATGAGGGTGAGGCGGCTTTAAGGTGTGTTAATGGCTTAAGCTGTAGCGCCCAAATTATACAAGCACTTAAGCATTTTGTTTCTCGCAAAGCTATGGACATCGATGGACTAGGTGAAAAACAGATTCAGGCTTTAGTTGACGCAGGTAAGGTCAAGCATGTGGCAGATTTATATGCCTTAGATTATGCGTCCTTAGCGGGTATGGAACGTATGGGAGAAAAATCTGTTAGCAATCTTTTGTCAGCGTTAGAAAAAAGCAAAACCACAAGTTTAGCTAAATTTTTGTTTAGTTTAGGTATTCGTGAAGTGGGAGAAGCCACTGCTCGAAGTTTGGCGCTACACTACGGTCGACTTAGTAAGGTTCAGGCTGCTGATATAGGAAGTTTAATATCAGTTGACGATGTTGGACCTATTGTAGCAGGTCGCATTGTTAAGTTTTTTGCTGATGCAGATAATCTCTTAGTAATAGATAAATTACAGGTTTTGGGTGTGAATTGGCCTGAGTTTGACCCTGTTGATACTCAAGTAAAGCAACATAGTTTGCCATTTAACTCGCTTTGTTTTGTTGTTACGGGCACCTTGTCAAGCATCTCTCGTGATGAGTTAAAGTCACAATTACAAGCACTGGGTGCTAAAGTTACGTCCAGTGTTTCTAAAAATACAGACTATCTTGTAGCAGGAGAAAAGGCAGGTTCAAAGCTTACTAAAGCACAGGATCTCAAAGTACCCGTGTTGGAAGAGTCGCAAGCTATGCTTATGATTGCCAGTGTGTTGGAATTGGAAGCTGAGAGTTTAGCGTTATCTGACTAGTGTATTGATAATCAAGGATAGCTTTTAGTCTAGGGCAAAGACATACAAAGTTAATGATTGTGAAAATTGTAATGTGTGGAAATCAACAGACACTCATTTAAAGACGAATATATTACCATCTTCTTTAAAGTGGCTTTCCAATATGGAAGCGCAGTAGGTTTTGAACCAGGGTATGCTAGCTCTATATAGTGTTGGTCTAAACAATTGCTCTGATCTTAAGCCTGTATTTCATAATTCTTTAAAGCCTGAGGCTGCACAAAAGTACTGTGCAGTTTATGAAGAACGCTCGGCCTTGACGCCTATACTGAATATATATTGCATCATCTATTTATACACACCATTAAATACGACAAGTGTCTTTAGTGCCGCCGTTATTGAAGTATTGTTGAAAAGACTTAGGTGTACGACCTCGACCTGACCATTGGTGTTGCGTGCCCTGTGAATCAATAATACGATATTGTGGGGCAACTGGTTTGCGTGATGTCTTTACTTTCTTAGAAGTGCCAGCTGAGAAAAAATCCGCTGGGGTTAATCCTGCATCTGCAATTGCTGCAAGGATTGCTTCTTTTTCGGCCGCTTTTTGGGCAGACTGCTGAGCAAGAGCTGCTTCTTCTTTTGAGCGTTTTTCGATAAATTCAGATAAATGCTTGGCCATAGTTTCTAACTGCGCTACATTAAACTCTTTGCAGGCAGCACGAAAGCGGTTTTTATTGCGGGCAGTTTTAAAAAAATCAGTCATAAGGGTTCCATGGGAAGTGGTATTTAAATGTGTATTAATGTGCCCAATTAATAACTATAAGGTAAAAAATATTGTAAGTTAATTAAATAGTCACTCAATAATTTATTATAAAATATATCTCTAAAAAACTCAATTTTAATTAATGAATAAATTTTAAAAAACACTATGAATAAATACGATTTACATACCCATACTAAATGTTCTGATGGAAGCCTTTCTGTACTAGAGTTAATAGATTTAGCAATTGAACGAGGGGTTACACATCTTGGGATAACAGACCACGACACTGTTAAAGCACATCTACAACTGGAAGAAAATAATAGTGGATATAAAGATAGTGAAATTAAAATAGTTAAAGGCATAGAGCTTTCTAGTCAATGGAACAATATGGGCATTCATATAGTAGGCCTAAATATAGATGTTAATGCCATCGCGATTAAAGAAGCTGTAGCTCATCAAACTCAGTTGCGTTTACAAAGAGTAAAAACCATTGCTAAAAAACTAATGCAGCGTGGTTTTCCTGATATCACTGAAGGTGCAATAAAGCTTGCTGGTGATAGTCAAATTGGTAGGCCACATATTGCCCAATATATGGTAGAGGAAGGCCTGGTGTCTTCTGTTGCTCAAGTATTTAATAAGTATTTAGGCGCGGGTAAAGTGGGCGATGTTTCTAGTATCTGGCCTGACCTTGAGCAAGTTGTTAAATGGATTAATGAGGCAGGTGGGATTGCTGTATTGGCCCACCCTAGTCGTTATAAAATGACCCGAACCAAGACGCGTAGGCTGATGGCAGATTTTTCTGATGCTGGTGGTGAGGCCATTGAGGTTTGTGCGGGTAATCAAGTGCCTGGAGTTGCAGAAGAAATGGCAGCGATTTGTGATGAGTTTGATTTCCATGCCTCGGTGGGTAGCGATTTTCATAACCCAGATTATAAATGGGTTAGGTTGGGTCAATACCCTAAACTGCCAAAATCATGTCGCCCAGTTTGGGAGTTGTTTTAACATGGACGCAAGAGTAGATGGTAAAAATTTTACCATTCCAACGGATCTTTATATTCCCCCTTATGCGTTACAAGTAATTTTAGAAACTACCTTTGAGGGGCCGTTAGATTTATTACTCTATTTAATTAGGCGTCATAATCTAGATATAATTAGTATTGATGTTGCTAAAATTACTCATCAATATATTGCTTACATTGAATTAATGGAAACAAATATGTTTGAGTTGGCAGGAGAGTATTTAGTTATGGCGGCAACTCTTGCAGAAATTAAGAGCCGAAGTTTGCTTCCCCGTACCCAAAATGAAGATGATGATGAAGAAGATCCTAGAGTAAGGTTGATAAAACAATTACAGGAGTATGAACGTTTTAAAAATGCGTCAGAGGCAGTGGCTGATTTACCCCGGATGGGCAGGGATAATTTTACGACAAGCATGGCTATGCCTGATATCAAACGGACATTCCCCCAGCCACTTGTATCAATGGACGAACTATTATCAGCATACACTCAAGTGTTGAAACGTTGCGAAATGTTTGAGCACCATACGATCACCCACGAGACGCTTTCCACACGCGAACGCATGTCGAGTCTAATGGCAAAGCTTCAGGATAATCAGTTTATGTCATTCCAAGATATGTTTACCTTTTCAGAAGGCCGGATGGGTATTGTTGTTACTTTTTTGGCAATCATGGAGTTGGTAAAAGAAAAGTTAATTAAGTTGGTGCAAGCTCAAGAGTACGGACCAATTCATGTTAGTTTAGGTGGTCAAAGTGACTCCCCAAATCAGGAACTCAGCCTATGATCAGTGATCTTGCTCCCGTGATAGAAGCGATCTTGTTAGCTGCCGATAAACCCTTGAGTGTCGAGCGTTTGGGTCAAGTGTTTGATGAGCATGACGGGGTTGATAGTAAGAGAATTAAAAACACCTTGAGAGATTTAAAGAAAACCTATGGTGGACGAGGTTATGAGCTCGTTGAGGTCGCTTCTGGATTTCGGTTTCAAGTGTGTCAAGACTACGCTCTTTGGGTGTCACGTTTATGGGAGGAAAAGCCCCATAAATACTCTAAAGCACTATTGGAAACACTATCTATTATTGCTTATCAACAGCCGATCACCCGTGGAGAAATAGAGGCGATAAGGGGTGTGGGAGTCAGCTCATCAATCATTCATACGATGATAGATAGACTATGGATCCGCAGTGTTGGCCATAAAGAGGTGCCAGGAAGGCCTGAACTCTTTGCCACCACAAAAGATTTTCTGGACCATTTTAATCTAAAACAGCTGAGTGATTTACCGGCTCTTGATGAGCTAGTTTCGTGGGATGAGGCCACTATGGCCCCTGCAAAACTAAAACACCCTCAACAGCAAGAAATCGAGGTCGTGACGGAGCCAATCCATTAAGTTATAATACCAGTTCAAATTAACTGTATTGATGGGACTATCATGACAGATCAAGACCTCCCCCTTGGGGAAATTTCAGAAATCGTTGAAGAGAAATCTAACGACGAAAAGCTTCAAAAAGTACTTGCCCGAGCAGGAGTAGGATCACGCCGAGAAATGGAGCGTTGGATTGCTGCTGGCCGAGTTACTATTAACAAAGAAAAAGCCCAATTAGGTGATCGTGTTACCTGGCGTGATCATATTTCTGTGGACGGCCGTCAGGTTGATATGGTGTCGCCTAACAACATTGAGCGCCGTGTACTTATTTATAACAAGCCTGAAGGTGAAATAGTTACCCGTTCGGACCCAGAAAACCGCTCAACAGTGTTTGATAAGCTCCCACGTTTAAAGGGTGAGCGCTGGATTGCTGTGGGTAGATTAGATATTAATACATCGGGTTTGTTGTTGTTTACTACTGATGGTGAGTTGGCTAACTCTTTGATGCATCCATCGACCACAATCGAGCGTGAATATGCTGTTCGTGTAATGGGTCATGTGACTATGGATCAAGTTAATGCCATGCACCAAGGAGTTTTGTTAGACGACGGTATGGCTCGTTTTAACGACATTCAAGAGTTTGGTGGTGAAGGCATAAACCGTTGGTATCATGTGGTTATCATGGAAGGACGTAACCGCGAAGTTAGGCGTTTATGGGAATCTCAGGGTTTAAGGGTTAACCGTTTAAAACGTGTAAGATACGGTAATGTATTCATGCCACCTCAGCTTAGAGCAGGCATGTGGATGGAAATGCCGCAGCCTGAGATTAACGCTTTGTCTCAATTTGTTGGTATGCGCCCTAAGAAGGTCAAGCGACGCTTGCCTAAAGAACAAGAGAGTTTTGATCGTCAACAAAAGCGCCAGCGCACTCGCCGCCACGTTTAGTTAACTTAGGCTCATTTAACTAGGCCATTAAAGGATCTAGTTAAATGACTTTTTTGATCAGTATTACCCTGGTACTTTATTATATAGCCCTTGCGAATAAGATATTATCTCGCACGGTTAGCTGACTTTTGCTTCCTCATTGGCTCGGTTGTGCCAACGAATATGCAACATGGTGGTGGTGTAAAGTACAGTAATAATAAATGCACCCAGCATGCCGTTTATCGGTACATACATAATTTCGATAGTGAAATAAATAAGCAATACAAAACACATCCACGCCATTTGACGTAAGTGCTGCTTATACATCGCTAGTGCGAAGCCAAGTAGTGGGAAACACTTAATGCCAATAATAACGATACTACCCACCTCTGCGTAGGGTTGGGTCAAAGTACTAATGACAAAGTAGGCTATTAGTGCGATGTAAGCGCCTAGGCTCACTCCCCGAGAGTACTTACGTTTTTGTTGATAAAGCATTAAAAAATCTCCAGAATAGCTTCGGGTGGACGACCAATCCTAGCTTGGCCTTGATAAATAGCGATGGGCCTTTCAATAAGCTTAGGGTGCCTGACCATTGCGTCAATTAGATCATCTTGGGTTAAATGGATATCACCAAGCCCCAGGCTTTCGTAGGCCTCTTCTGTCTTGCGTATGAGGCTTCTAGCATCATCCATGCCTAACATAGCCAGCAGTTGTTCTAATTCCGAAGCTGTGGGTCCGTGCTCTAGGTACAAGCGAATTTCAGGAGCCAAATCACGAGCTTCTAGCAAGGATAAGGCCTCGCGGGACTTTGAACAACGTGGGTTGTGGAAAAAAATCACACTCATAGTTTCAAGCATCATCTATTGGCCTAGTTTAGCTTTTATGAATTCTAAGGCACTTTCTAGGGGCATGTCTTCATTTGCATCTGCCCGGCGGTCACGGTATTCCAAGGTTCCACTTTCTAAGCCACGGTCTCCAATAACTATGCGATGAGGTAGGCCTATAAGCTCTGCATCGGCAAACTTAACCCCAGGACGCATCGCCCGATCATCCATAATGACATCAATGCCAGCGAGCTTAAGCTCACTGTATAATGTGTCAGTTGCAACACGGACAGCTTCAGACTTTTCATAGTTAAGCGGAATGAGTGCCACCTCAAAGGGTGCAAGTGCCAAAGGCCAAATGATACCCTTGTCATCAAAATTTTGTTCAATGCAGGCAGCCACGACTCGGGTGATGCCAATGCCATAACAACCCATCTGCATAAATTGGGCTTTGCCATTCTCATTAAGTACTGTTGCATTCATTGCTTTGGAGTATTTGTCGCCCAGCTGGAAAATGTGTCCTACCTCTATGCCTCGTTTAATTTCAATCTCGCCATGGCCGCAAGGGCTTGGATCACCTTGGACTACATTACGGATATCTGCTACATCGCTATAGTTGCAGTCTCGTTGCCAATTGATGTAAGTATGATGATAGCCAGATTCATTTGCCCCGGCAGTAAAGTCACTCATTATGGTAACCGCACGGTCAGCAATGATTGATATTGTTAAACCCACGGGTCCAATGGACCCAGGAGTAGTGCCTAGTTCATCAATGATGCGTTGCTCTGGTGCCATGGTTAATGGCTCTGCAATGAGGGGGTGTTTTTCAGCTTTGATTTCATTCATGCTGTGATCGCCACGTAACACTAGTGCCACTAATGGCTGGTGACCTGACTCTTGTGCAGTCCCTAAAACAACTAATGTTTTAAGGCTTTGCTGCTTTGTTAATCCCAAAAATTCACATACGCTATCTATGGTGTTTTGGTCCGGCGTATGCACTTTTTCCATTAAATGGTTTGGCTTTGCTCGTGAAGATAAAGGCAGTATTGCCTCAGCTGTTTCAATGTTGGCTGCGAAGTTGCTGTCTGGACTGTTACTAAATGCGATGTCATCTTCACCAGAGCGAGCCAACACATGAAATTCTTGTGATGCATCGCCACCTATACTGCCAGAATCAGCTCGAACAGCGCGAAAATTAAGCCCAAGACGAGTGAAAATATTAGTATAGGCGGTGTGCATGGTGTTGTAGGTTTGTTGCAAGGACTCTTGGTTCAGGTGAAAAGAGTATGCATCTTTCATAATAAATTCCCGTGAGCGCATTACGCCAAAACGAGGACGCACTTCGTCACGAAATTTCGTTTGAATTTGATAAAAGTTCATTGGTAAATTCTTATAGCTTCGAACTTCCTTGCGTACCATGTCGGTAATGACTTCTTCATGGGTGGGCCCAATGCAAAACTCACGTTGATGGCGATCTTTTAGGCGCAACAGCTCGGGACCATATTGTTGCCAACGTCCTGATTCTTGCCAAAGTTCAGCGGGTTGGACGGCAGGCATGAGTAATTCTTGAGCTCCAAAGGCATCAAGCTCTTCTCTGACTATGCGTTCAACTTTGCGAATGCTGCGTAAACCCATAGGCAGCCATGTGTAGAGCCCTGATGCTAAGCGGCGTATTAAACCCGCTCGTAGCATAAGTTGATGACTAATAACTTCTGCATCTGCAGGGGTTTCTTTTTGGGTAGCAATTAAAAATTGGCTGGCGCGCATGGGGGAGTGAATCCAATAGAATGTAAAAAATATAGGCTACTATTGTATGTTGCCATGGCGCTTTGATAAATGCCTTTAGGAGTTAAATTAGCAAAAAATAGTCAATAGTTGTAAGAATGCTGAATAAAGGTGCATTTTACTCTGCCTCATATGAGGTGGAATAGGTTATAATTTCGCGCTTTAAGATACTCTGCCGGAGCACACTATGCCTATCTATGAATACCTCTGCCAAGGGTGCGGATTTGGTAAGGATGTATTACAAAAATTAAGCGATGCGCCGTTAACAGATTGCCCAGAATGTGGCAAAGATCAGTATCGTAAGCAAATTTCTGCAGCTGGCTTTAGACTCAAAGGTCAGGGCTGGTATGAAACAGACTTTAAAACCGGTGCTAAAAAGAATTTGGCGGGTGATGCAAAAAGCACAGCCCCAGCCAGTGAATCAAAATAACACCATTAATACTATTTAAGATTTAGGAAGTACGATTATGCGAAGCCATTATTGCGGTGAACTAAGAGCCAGCGATGTTGATCAACAGATTGCCCTATGCGGCTGGGTTCACCGTCGTCGCGACCACGGCGGTGTTATTTTCCTAGACCTGCGCGACCGAGAAGGCATTGTTCAAGTAGTATTTGATCCTGATCGTGAACATAGTTTTGCTTTAGCAGATGCTTGCCGTAATGAATTTGTAGTTAAGGTTAATGGTTTGGTTCGAGCTCGCCCAGCAGGCACTGAAAACGCAGACATGCCTACCGGTGCTGTAGAAGTTTTAGGTCAAGAGTTTGAGATCCTTAATAAGTCTGAAACCCCGCCGTTTCAGTTAGATGAGCATCAATCTGTAGGTGAAGATGTTCGGTTAAAGTATCGTTATGTTGATCTGCGTCGCCCAGAAATGGCCGCAAAATTAAAGTTACGATCTAAGGTCAGCACCTTTATTCGAAACTTTTTAGATCAAAACGGCTTTTTAGACATTGAAACTCCTATATTGACCCGTGCTACACCAGAAGGTGCACGTGATTATTTAGTACCAAGTCGCACTCATGAAGGTCACTTTTTTGCGTTACCTCAATCACCGCAGTTGTTTAAACAGCTATTAATGGTGTCTGGTATGGATCGTTATTATCAAATTGCTAAGTGTTTTAGAGATGAAGATCTGCGTGCAGACCGTCAGCCTGAATTTACTCAGATTGATATTGAAACATCCTTTATGGATGAAGCTCAGATTATGGCTCTGACTGAAAAAATGGTTGTAGAGTTGTTTAAGAGTCAAATAGATGTTCATCTAGGTGCTTTTCCTAGCATGCCGTACAGTGAGGCTATGGAAACATACGGTAGCGATAAGCCAGATCTTCGTATTCCATTGCAATTGGTCACGGTTAGTGACCTGATGAAAGATGTCGATTTTAAAGTCTTTGCTGGTCCAGCTAATGATACTAATGGGCGAGTTGCTGGTCTTAAAGTGCCTAATGGGGCTACCTTAACCCGCAAACAAATTGATATTTACACTAAATTCGTGGGTATTTATGGTGCGCGTGGTTTAGCCTACATCAAAGTTAACAACGCTAGTGATCTGGAAGAAGGCCTACAATCACCGATTGTTAAATTTTTACCTTTGTCAGTGCGTGCCGCTTTATTGGAACGTTTGGATGCTAAAGATGGCGATTTAATATTCTTTGGTGCAGATAGTGAAAAGGTTGTTAACGAAGCATTAGGTGCATTGCGTTGTAAACTGGGTGAAGATCTTGAGCTTATGACCTGTGAGTGGGCTCCATTATGGGTAGTCGATTTCCCAATGTTTGAGTCAACCTCAGACGGAGGTATTACTGCTATTCATCACCCATTTACAGCACCGTCATGCACTCCAGAAGAGCTGCAAGCTTCTCCATTAACTGGTTTGTCCAGAGCCTATGATATGGTGCTTAACGGTACTGAATTAGGTGGCGGTTCTATCCGTATTCACCAACAAGATATGCAAACTAAAGTGTTTGAGTTGTTGAACATCGATGCAGAAGAGCAGCAAGAGAAGTTTGGGTTTTTATTGGATGCATTAAAATTTGGCTGTCCACCTCACGGTGGTTTGGCATTTGGGTTAGATCGATTGGTGATGCTAATGACTGGGTCTAGTTCTATCCGCGAAGTGATTGCCTTTCCTAAGACCCAAAGTGCGGCGTGCGTAATGACTCAGGCCCCAGGTATTGTAGCAACCAAGCAATTACGTGAGCTAAACATTAAATTACGTGAAAAAGTAACTGCTGAGTAATCACGTTTCTGGTTATAGTTAACCAGTACTGACCAATTGGTAAATAAAAAGGCTCATCATTAAGTTGTTGGGCCTTTTTTTGTTTTGAGTCTTGTTAATAAAAACTACTGTGATTTTGTACAGTATTTGCTAGTATTGACATATTATAAATTCAACAGCGATTGCTATCCTATGGCACTCATATTAGGCATCGATCCAGGATCTCGTAAAACTGGGTACGGAATAATTAATGCAGTAGGGGCAGCCCGCATCTATGTGGCTAGTGGACATATAAAAATATTGGGGGATGAGTTAGCAGATCGATTAGGTCAAATATACCGTGGCATAGATGAGATTATAGAAACCTATATGCCCCAAGAATTTGCCATAGAGAGAGTATTTATGGCACGTAATGCAGATTCTGCTCTTAAGCTGGGTCAGGCTCGAGGCGTGGCTATGGTGGTTGCAGTAAATCACGGTTTGCCTGTATTTGAATATTCGGCACGCCAAGTAAAGCAAGCTGCAGTAGGTAATGGAGCCGCCACAAAAGGCCAAGTGCAAGAAATGGTGGCCCGCTTACTTAAACTGCCTGGGTTGCCTCAAGAAGATGCAGCTGATGCCCTAGCAATTGCGATCTGTCATGCTAATACTAATGCCAGTCTTGTTCGTTTAGCGACAAGTCGTAGCCCTGCAAGTGCTAGAAAAGAAGCCATACTCAATGAACTTAAGGGGAGTCGGCGTGGGCGTATTCGATAAATTTATAGCCTGTGTAGGGCGAGTAAAAGGACAGTTAAAATGATTTCACGAATTAGTGGTACCTTAATACATAAACAGCCAGCGCAAGTTGTTGTTGATGTGCAGGGCGTAGCTTATGAAATCGAAGTTTCTTTTAATAGCTATTGTCAATTACCAGAAGAAGGCGAGGCAGCTATATTACATACTCACTTTGTTGTTCGGGAGGACGCCCAGCTGTTGTTTGGTTTTTCCCAGTTAGAAGAAAGAAGTCTGTTTCGGATTCTGATTAAGGTTAATGGGGTCGGCCCAAAGTTAGGTCTAGCTATTTTGTCAGGCATGGACGCACATATGTTTTGTCACTGCGTTCATAACCAAGATTCGGCTAGGCTGGTAAAAATACCGGGAGTGGGTAAGAAAACTGCTGAGCGGCTAGTTTTAGAATTAGGTGATAAACTTTCCTCTTGGCAGACTGATGATAATGTAAGTGGCCAATTGGATGTCATTAAACCGCCCATATATACTGCCAGTGCACAGTCAGAGGCTGAAAGTGCATTGTTAGCTTTAGGTTATAAACCTGTGCAAGCGACTAAGGCCGTGTCAGCAGCGATCAAAAATGCCCCTAACGGAACTTGTGAAGAGCTTATTCGTTTGTCCTTAAAAGGTATGTTTTAAGCTTTGTAGTACATTTTTCATATTTGTGGTTTAGAAAAGAAATTAAATGTTAACAATGACGGGTATAGCATGATAGAAGCGGATCGCTTTGGCTCTCCAGTGGAACCGGTAAGTCAGTTAGGTGAGGATCATTTAGAACGGGCGCTTAGGCCTAAATTACTTAAAGAATATATTGGTCAACCGGTCGTGCAAGAGCAAATGGCAATTTATATTGCTGCTGCAAAAGGCCGGGCTGAAGCATTGGATCACACATTAATCTATGGTCCTCCTGGGCTTGGGAAAACAACACTTGCCCATATTATTGCTAACGAAATGGGAGGCGATTTAAAAACAACTTCTGGGCCAGTATTAGAAAAAGCAGGCGATTTGGCTGCAATGCTTACCAATTTAGAGGCCGGTGATGTATTGTTTATTGATGAAATCCATCGGCTTAATCCTGTAATAGAAGAAATTCTATACCCAGCAATGGAAGACTATCAGTTAGATATTATGATTGGAGAAGGGCCTGCTGCAAGATCAATAAAATTGGATTTACCACCCTTTACGCTTGTTGGCGCCACTACCCGTGCTGGTTCCCTCACTTCTCCTTTGCGTGACCGGTTTGGTATTACTCAACGTTTAGAGTACTATTCGGTCGAAGATTTAACCACCATCGTGACGCGCTCTGCGCTTCTATCTGAAGTTCAGTTGGAAGCTGCTGGTGCTGCAGAAGTAGCTCGACGGTCTAGAGGCACGCCACGCATAGCCAATCGTTTGTTACGCAGAACTCGAGATTATGCAGAAGTTAAATTCGACGGAGTAATTACAGATCATGTGGCTGATAAAGCACTTGGCATGCTTAACGTAGATCATCTAGGCTTTGATCATATGGATCGATGTTTAATGCTTGCAATTATAGAAAAATTTGCAGGTGGCCCTGTTGGAATTGATAACTTAGCAGCGGCACTTAGCGAGCAAAGAGAAACCATTGAAGATGTGCTTGAACCCTATTTGATCCAACAAGGTTTTATTATGCGAACTCCTAGAGGCAGAGTTGTGACTGATAGGGCCTATGATCATTTTGGATTTGTCTCTCCAAAGGATAATGATTAAACTCAAATGAGCGTCAATGTATTAGGAACTTTTTAACCAGGCATCGTTCAAAGAATGAGTTATTGCGCTAACACGGTGTTTTTAATGGTAATATCACCTAAGTTAATTGCTAACAAATAGCCGATATGAGAGATTCATCCCACATTGCTGTGTTTGCAAAGCTATATTATGTACCCGCCTTTATATAGACATGTATAAGGCCTTGAAGGAGATCGTTTGTGGATAATAAAATGTCAGTATTAAGTTTGATTTTGAACGCCAGTTTTTTGGTGCAGATAGTCATGCTTTTGTTGTTAATTGCGTCAGTGATGTCTTGGGTGATGATTTTTCAGCGTCGCAGAGCGTTAAAATTTGCTCGCAATAATATGAAGGCATTTGAAGAACAATTCTGGTCTGGCATTGACCTAAGTCAACTATTTCGTCAGCTCAGTGCAGAGCCTAACCCTGACAATGGAGCCGAAAATATATTCCGTGCTGGCATTAAAGAGTTCACCCGATTGAGGCAGCAAACTGATGCCGATGGTGACGCCGTTATGGAGGGTGTCCAACGGGCGATGCGAGTGGCTATATCAAAGGAAGAAGAAAAACTTGAAGCCCATTTGTCATTTTTAGCTAGTGTGGGATCTGTTAGCCCTTATGTAGGTTTGTTTGGCACTGTGTGGGGTATTATGAATTCTTTTCGCGGACTTGCTAATGCTCATCAGGCAACCTTGGCAACAGTAGCACCAGGCATTTCAGAAGCTTTGATCGCTACGGCAATGGGTTTGTTTGCCGCAATACCAGCAGTTATTGCTTATAACCGATTCTCACACACAGTTGATTCTATTCTGTCTAGCTACGAAACTTTCGCTGAGGAGTTTTCAAGCATTTTGCATCGTAAAGCTCACGCGTCTGAGCTATAGGTGCCCCAATGAGTGCTATAAGACGACCTAGGACCAAGCGCCATAAGCCTAATGCTGAAATAAACGTCGTGCCCTACATTGACGTTATGATGGTGTTGTTGGTCATATTTATGGTTACAGCGCCGATGTTAACTCAAGGGGTGACTGTAGACCTGCCGCAAGCTCAATCGGACCCTGTAGCAAGCGATGAGCTTTCCCAGCCGTTAGTTATTTCGGTTACTAAATCTGGAGATTTTTATTTAGAATTAGGTGAAAACAATAAACAACCCATTACCTTGGAGCGGATTGGCATACAAGTAGGTAAAATTCTACTACGTGCGCCAGATACGCAAGTCTTGTTGCGTGGTGATAAAGCCATTGAATACGGGCTTATTGTAAAAATTATGACGGTATTACAGCAGGCTGGTGCCCAAAGTGTTGGTTTGGTGTCGGAAAGTCCGTGAAGCTAGATCATAGTTATATTATACCCAGTTTTTTTGCACTTATTGTGCACTTAGTTGTGGCTGTAGTTGTAATGTCAGAATGGCAAAGCAGTAGTGAGCGAACCCCACCAGTGCAAGTGAAACAGCGTGTTGAAGCAACTTTAATTGATATAGATTCATTATTGGCTCAGCAAAAGCAAATTGAAAATGCTGCAATTAAACAGAAGGCAAAGAAAAAAGCGACTGACAAAAAAGTGGCTGATGAAAAATTAGCTAAACAAAGAGCTGCAGATAAGAAAACTGCAGATAAGAAAACTGCAGATAAGAAAGCTGCAGATAAGAAAGCTGCAGATAAGAAAACTGCAGATAAGAAAACTGCAGATAAGAAAGCTGCAGATAAGAAAACTGCAGATAAGAAAGCTGCAGATAAAAAAGCCTTAGATAAAAAAGCCTCAGATAAGAAAGCTGCAGATAAAAAAGTCTCAGATAAAAAGGCCGCAGATAAGAAAGTCTCAGATAAAAAAGCCTCAGATAAGAAAGCTGCAGATAAGAAAGCTACAGATAAAAAAGCCTCAGATAAGAAAGCTGCAGATAAAAAGGCCGCAGATAAGAAAGCCTCAGATAAGAAAGCTGCAGATAAGAAAGCTGCAGATAAGAAAGCTGCAGATAAGAAAGCTGCAGATAAGAAAGCTTCAGATAAGAAAGCTGCAGATAAGAAAGCTGCAGATAAGAAAGCTGCAGATAAGAAAGCTGCAGATAAGAAAGCTGCAGATAAGAAAGCTGCAGATAAGAAAGCTTCAGATAAAAAAGTAGTTCAGCAGGCGCTGGAAGATATGCTGGACGAAGAAGAGGCCCAAACGCAGATGTCTGAACAACAGGCCACTAATGGTCAAGCGGTAGCTTCTGCAGTGCATTATATAAGGGATGAGATCACGTTAAAGTGGGTTAGACCTGCCAATGCCTTAACGGGTATGGTAGTAGAACTTGTGATTTACCTTGTCCCTACAGGCGAGGTTGTTGATATTGAAATTAGCTACCGTGATATCAGTGCCACTGATGCATTTGTGGCATCGGTAGTGAAAGCTGTGAAGAAAGTGGGTCGTTTTGAAAAGTTAGGTCAGTTAAGTCCAGTTTTGTTTGATGCCAACTTTCGTAAATTCACCCTAAAGTTTAAACCAGAGGATTTGAGGTTGTGATGAAAATAACTAAAGTAGTTCAATTTACTCAAAAAATACCCAAAAATATATTATCAGTTCTTTCATCGACAATTTTCACCTTGCTGTTTTCACTCTCGGCGTGGTCGTCAGACTTGGTAATTGAAATAACGCAAGGCGTGGATAACCCAGTACCGATAGCTGTGGTGCCGTTTCAATGGTCTGGTAACAGTGCTCTTAACGAAGATGTAGCCCAAGTCATTGACGCGGACTTGGAGCGTAGCGGTCAATTTAAATCATTAAAACGCTCCTTGATGCTCAGTTTTCCTTATCAAAAAGAAGATGTCTACTTTCGTGATTGGAGTTATTTAGCCACAGAATACCTAGTTATAGGTCAGGTTTTGGCTACAGAATCCGGTGGATATCAACTTGATTACCAACTATTTGATGTGCAACGTCAAGAAGCGATTTCTGGTGGTCGTTTCTCTGGTGGTAAAAGTGACCTTCGTGCTTTAGCGCATTCAGTCAGCGATGCAGTATATGAATCATTAACAGGCCTTAAGGGTGCGTTTAGAACACGTATCGCTTATGTTGCAGCGGATAAGAAAGTTAACCCTAGCTACTATAAGCTACTTGTAGCTGATTCTGATGGCTACAATGCTAAAGAAATTCTTAAGTCTAACCAACCAATAATGTCGCCATCCTGGTCTCGTGATGCGACTAAGCTAGCGTATGTTTCATTTGAAACGAACCGGCCTGCCATTTATGTTCAAGACATTACCACGGGAGAGCGTGAACGTATCCAGTCGTTTAAGGGTATAAATGGTGCACCCGCGTGGTCACCTGATGGTGAAAAATTAGCAATCGTACTATCTAAAGACGGCAATGCAGAGATATATGTTTTAGATTTGACGAGTAACCAACTCACTAGAGTAACAAACCATTATGGTATCGATACAGAACCGTCATGGAGTGTAGACGGTAAGCATATCCTTTTTACTTCTGATCGAGGTGGTAAACCACAAATTTATCAAGTCACATTGGAGTCTGGCTGGGTAGAACGGTTGACCTTTGAAGGTGATTATAATGCTCGAGGCAGCTTAACCCACGATGGTAGATTTTTAGTACTTGTAAGTCGTCACGATTCGCAGTTTAATATAGCTGTACAAGACCTGCAGCGAGGAACTATGTCCTTGTTGACTCAGACTAGTTTAGATGAATCACCAAGTGTTGCACCAAATGGCAGTATGGTGATTTACTCCACCCAAGACGGTGGTAAAGACATTCTGGCGGCAGTATCCATTGATGGTAAGGTTAAGTTCAAAATCCCTGCCAATGAAGGTGTAGTTAGGGAACCTGCTTGGTCTCCTTATCTGAATTAAGCATCGGTAGGACACCAAGCCTAGTTGTGCGCAGGTTAACTATGGTAGAATCAGCGCACGAATTTTTTGATCGATAAATGAAATTATTGAGGAGCAAATCCATGCAAGTGGGTAATTTAAGTAAAATCATCGCCTCCAGCGTTTTGGTAGCCTTTTTAGGCGCCTGTAGTACTACTGGCGAAACCACTGATGCAACTGCTAGTTCACAAGCCGCACTAGTTGCTGCAGAAGCTCAAGCAATGGCAGAAGCTCAAGCAGTAGCAGAAGTTCAAGCAGTAGCAGAAGCTCAGGCGTTGGCTGATGCCCAAGCAGAGGCAGCTATCCAAGCAGAAGCTATTATTCAGGCTGAAGACGATGCTAAAGAAGATGCATTGCAAGCAGCAAATGAAGCAGCTGCCGCCGCTGCAGTTTTGGCACAGCAAGAAGAAGAAGAGATTGCTCAGGCTTTAGCACACATTATTTATTTCGACTTTGATCAGTCCACCATTAAAGCCGAGTATCGTGCTGCACTTAATGGTCACGCTGCTTATTTAAGCCAAAACCCTTCTGCGAATATTGTGTTGGAAGGAAATGCTGATGAACGTGGTACCCGCGAGTATAATATTGCTTTGGGTGAACGTCGTGGTAATGCAGTGAGTCGTTACTTAGTAGTCCAAGGCGTTTCAGTAGACGCTATAGAAGTGGTTAGCTTTGGTGAAGAACGACCAGTTAATGCAGGTCATAACAGTGCTGCTTGGGCTGAAAACCGTCGTGTAGAAATCCGTTATATTAATTACTAAACGGTGTTTTAACTCTGGCTACCGCATTAGTAAAGTAGATTTTCATGCGCCCTAAATTACCACCGTTATGCTGAGCATAACGGTGGTTTTTGTTTTTAAAATTGGTGTCTTTTTCAGGTCCGCTTATATGTCTCAAACGATTAGTTTTTTCCTCCTATCGATTTTTATTTTAGCTGCCTCTTCGTTAGCAAATGCTAATAGCTCTGTTCCTGTTACTGATTTGGCTAACGATGTTGAAGCCATTTTTGACGTATCTCCTAAATCCTTTCAGGAAAATGGGCTAGAACCAATTCCAGCTCCAGTTCCAGCTCCAGCTCCAGCCGTTTTCGTTGTGGATGCGGTAAAGGCCAATGCGAATGCTCAAATGTTTGACCTTGTAGAGCTATTAAAGCGAGAATTACAAGAGCTAAGGGGGCAATTGGAAGAACTCAGCTATAGCTTAGAACGACTCAAGAAAGATCAAAAACAACGATACCTTGATTTAGACCGCAGAATTGTTAGTTTATCTAACCAGTCTTCAGTTTCTAGCAGCGCTAAGGCCACAGAGATAGCCATTCAATCAGGCCAAATTAATGAATCAACCTCACAAGTAGAAGGCTATTCTGTTACAGAGCCTTTGCCAGTGGCTCAGAAAATATACGACCCTGAGCTTGAAAAAGTTGCATATAAAGCTGCCTTCACTTTGATTAGAGAACGCCAGTACGATGCCTCCATTGAGGCTTTACTAAGTTTTATTCAAGACTTTCCTCAAGGTTCATTGCTTGGCAATGCACACTATTGGTTGGGAGAAGTGTATATGGTGCAAGGTGATGCATCTTTAGCAGCTCTATCCTTTGAATATGTGATCAGTGAGTTCCCTGAACATAGGAAAATTCCTGATGCTTTGTACAAAGCTGGAGTGGCTTATCAAAATGTAGGTGATGTGGACAAAGCCAATGAATTGTTGAGGCGCGTGTTAGTCAAGTACCCGGACTCCTCGGCAGCGCGCTTAGCCCAAGAGAGAGTGAATTAGAATGCTTGAGACCACCTCCTTGCTGATGAGTCAAACAGAAATTGCTGCAAGAGTTCTAGTGCAGGAACATTTGGCCCACAAACATTTACAAGCGATGCCCATTGTCAAAGACATAGCTGCTCAAAAGGTGCGAATCAAACGCCTTCTTAAACAAAATGATGCCAGCCTTGTGGCGCATTATTATACAGATGCGTTAGTCCAAGAACTGGCAGAAGAGACGGGTGGGTGCGTATCTGATTCACTAGAAATGGCTCGTTATGGCAGCAGTGCTGCTGCTTCAACCTTAGTCGTTGCTGGTGTTCATTTTATGGGTGAAACAGCAAAAATTCTCAGTCCCAACAAACGAGTCTTAGTGCCCACATTGGAAGCCACATGTTCACTTGATATTGGCTGCCCAGCCAATGAGTTTTCTGCATTTTGTGATGCACATCCTGACCATACAGTAGTTGTGTATGCCAACACCTCTGCTGCAGTTAAGGCGCGAGCAGATTGGGTGGTTACTTCAGGCATTGCTGTAAAGTTAATGGAACATTTAGCTACGAAGGGTAGCCCCATCATCTGGGGGCCAGATCAACACCTAGGTCGATATATCGCTCACCAGACAGGCATTGATATGTTGCTTTGGCAAGGTTCGTGTATCGTACACGATGAGTTTAAAGTAATAGGGGTACAACAGCTCAAGCAAGTCTATCCCAATGCTGCAGTGTTAGTGCACCCAGAATCATCTTATGCAATGTCTGAGGTTGCTGATTTTGTAGGCTCTACAACACAATTGATTAAAGCTGCGCAGGAAATGCCGAACAAAGAATTTATTGTGGCAACTGATCGTGGTATTTTTTACAAAATGCAGCAGGCTGCACCAGAAAAACTGCTTTTGGAAGCCCCTACTGCAGGCAATAGTGCAACTTGTCGCAGTTGTGCTCATTGCCCTTGGATGGCCATGAACGATCTAGACAAAATAGAACAGGTGCTATTGCTTGGGCACAATGAAATCGTGATTGATGAGGAATTGAGACAACAGGCTTTGAAACCACTACAAAGATTGATGGATTTTGCTGCTGCTAATTAAATTCGGTTTGATCTGCAAGTAGACTTAATGCCTTTAGCTTTTGTGCTTCCACTGAACTGGCCTGTTGATCTGGTTGCTGCTGACTAGCGTATTGTGCTTGCTTAAGGGCTAAGTGGGCTTCTCCTCGTAATAAATGCCACTGTGACTGAGCCATGTGGTTTAGTTGCAATCTCTGATCTTTGGCGCTCCATTCTGCTAATGTACGCCAGCCTATTATCCATGTTGGGTATTCTTTAAGTAGGGCTAACAAAACATTTATAGCGGCCCTTGATTTACTGTCCTGCTGCAAAGCCTGAGCTCTGATCCACAATGATAAGCTACTGTCTTTTCTGTATAGTTGTCGTAACGCCAATTGCCTAATTACTGAAGGTGTCTTTTGTTGCTGCAACAAATTTTGCATCCAGCTATACCAAATCAAACTAGCACTGGGGTTCATCAAGGCCAACTTTTCAAGCTGTTGGCCAGCAAGTTTTAGTTTCCCTAGCGATTGGTTTGCAAGGGCTGAAGAAAATGCAAGTAAAACGCTATGGTGATCAGATAATGGGTCGAATTTTTGCATTACTATTGCTGAGGAGGGGGTGTTGGATATAGTTGCGGCTTGATAGATTTGGAGTAAACCAAAACCAAGGTCAAAGCCATGATGAGCCTTGTGTTGTTGGGTTATCAAAATTCTTTGACTAACATCTGCTATCCGTTCGTTGGTTATGGGGTGGCTTCGAGCCCATTCCCATTGGGGTGATTCATTGATGTAAGGGGGTTGCAACCTTTGCAATAATCGTTGCATGTGGCTAACATCAAATGAGCTTCGGTACATTAAGTCAAAGCCAACGCGGTCGGCCTCTCGTTCGTGGGACCTTTTGTAACTAAGTTGATTGCGCCGCATAATTGAATGAGTGGCATGAATGCTTGCTTGTGCGATGTCACCTTTAACGTTTCCTGCAAGCCACATAGAGGCTATTAGCGCACCAAAATACAATGGTGCTTTAGTTTTTTCTTGTTCCTTAGTCTGGACATAATGCCGTAAACTCAAATGGGCTACTTCATGGGCAAGAACAGAGACCAATTCGTCAACTGATCCAGCCTGTTCTATCAATCCAGTATTAATGCCAATAATTCCACCAGGAGCGGCAAAAGCGTTAATATTAGTATCGTTGATTAAAAATATTTGAACGTTTTTGTTCTTCAATTGGCTGCGACTAATGAGTGGTTGAGTCAGGTCGTTGAGAAATTCTAAAGCTGCTAAATCGTTCCAAAGAGGGAGTTGCTTGCGTATGCTACCTGCAATTACATTTCCAAATCGATATTCATCCTCTAAGCTCATTCCAGCTGAACTGTGAGTATTGATGGTGGGGAGGTTTGCCGCAAAAGTTGAGTTACTCAAGCTAACGATCACCAATAGCAGTATATAACGAGGTCGCTTTAAAGGGTTGTTAAAATAGTCTAAGCATCGATAGGCCTGGAGCACTGCTTGACCTATAATGCGAGTTAACATTGAAAATTCCTTTTAATGCTGGTGAGACCAAAAAATGGGCGATGACATGACATTGAATTCGGAACCGTGGCATCAGTTACTGGACGCCCAAGGGCTCCAATGCCCTTTACCTCTTTTAAAGGCTAAACGAGCGTTAAGCCAGTTAGAAATTGGCCAAACACTGAAAGTTTTGTCAACTGATGCGGGTTCGCAGAGAGATTTTTCTGCCTGGACACGATTAGCTGGTCACAAGTTACTTCAAAATCAATGTATTGATACCGTTTATCATTACCTCATCGAAAAGACAATATAGGATACCATATGTTTAAAGTATTTCGTGCTTGGCTAGACCACTTCTTTGCTGATGAGCAGGCGTTGTTATTAGTAGTGCTTTTGTCTGTTGGTTTGGCTGCAATTTTGATGTTTGGGTCTACTTTAACTCCAGTTTTTGCGAGTATAATTTTGGCTTACTTAACATTTGGTTTAGTTGAGTGGTTGGAGCGCTTTGGCGTTAACCATTTGCCTGCGGTGTGGGGTATTTATAGTTTATTTGTTGCTTTACTAGGCGCATTTATTTTTGTCCTATTGCCTTTGTTATGGTATCAAGCCACAGATTTGCTAAGTGATCTACCACTAATGCTAGAAAAACTAAGGGGTTTGTTTATGTTATTACCAGAACAATATCCTGAGATTGTAAGTACAGAACAAATTAAAAAAATGTCTGATGCGGCTATGGCTGAGTTTGGCAATGCTGGACAGCTCTTAGTATCTTTCTCTTTGGCTTCTATTGGTCAATCACTCACCTGGCTGGTGTATTTGGTATTGGTGCCTATTTTGGTTTTTTTCTTTCTAAAAGATGGCCACATGATGGTTCTTTGGCTAACAGCATTTTTGCCTATAAAGCGTCATGTTTTAAGTAATGTTTGGCTAGAGATGGATCAGCAGATTGGTAATTATGTGCGTGGAAAAGTGCTTGAAATCGTTATTGTAGGTGGCGTTTCTTACGTTGCATTTTTATGGTTGGGGCTAGACTATGCGGCTTTATTAGCGATGGTAGTGGGTTTTTCTGTACTTATCCCCTACATAGGAGCCACTTTAGTGACAATCCCTGTCGCTTTAATTGGCTATGTACAATGGGGTGTGTCACAAGAGTTTTATACTCTAATTATCGTCTATGGAATTATTCAGGCTTTAGATGGAAATGTACTTGTACCACTGCTTTTCTCTGAAGCAGTGAACTTGCATCCTGTGGCCATCATCGTGGCTGTTTTATTTTTTGGCAGCTTATGGGGTTTGTGGGGGGTCTTTTTTGCCATTCCTTTGGCAACATTAATCAAAGCCGTAATGAACTCGTGGCCTAAGAAGCTATTAGCTGATTAAGACTGTCTAAAACAATTTGTGCGTGCTGTGATACTTTTACAGTGCGCCATTCTTTTAATAAAATGCCCTCAGGGTTAATTATGAAGGTGCTGCGGTCAATTCCCATATACTCTTTGCCGTATAACTTTTTTAGTTTGATGACATCAAACAACTGGCATAGAGCTTCGCTCTCATCACTGATCAATTCGAAATTATATGATTGTTTAGCTTTAAATTTTTCATGTTTTTCGATTGAGTCTCGTGAGATGCCAAAGACCTTGCAGTTTAGAGCTTCAAACGCGCTCAGCAAGTTATTGAAATCATGTCCTTCAGTAGTGCATCCTGGGGTATCATCTTTTGGGTAAAAATAGAGCACAATAAATTGGCCTTTCAATTGCTCTAAACTAAATTCGCTTTGGTTTGTTGTTGGTGCTGCAACCTGGGGAACAGATTGTCCAATAGTAATGCTCATATGGGTAGTCTCAATTAAAAGTGTTATAGTGTTGTTTTTGTGCCATCTTAAACAACTGGACGACATTTTGAAACAACAAGGCTTTAGGTTTACGCGAACTTTCCCGATATTTTTAGCATCTATAATACTTGTAGGCTGCTCTGGGAACCCTTTTATCAGCAGTGATAGCGACAGTATTTTGAGGGATAAAAGCCTAGATTATGCCCAGTCTGAAGTGGCAAGCCGTATTCTGGTGCCACAAAATCTAAATGACGCTCAAGTACAGAACGATCTGCTATTTATCCCCGCTGCTCAATTACCTGGCCAATCAAATGGTATTGCAGCCGCTCCTAGGCCCAACTTCGTATTTGCTGAAGTAGGCAGCGGTTCAGCTCATTTTACGGGAGATATAAATCTTAAGAAAATTAGTGTGGCAGGTAGCTTAGCCAAAGTTCAAGGGCAGTTGGCTCAGTTCTGGTCAAATGAAGGCATCTCAATCGAGACTGTCTCAAATGAAAAAACGGTAGAAACTCAATGGTTTTCGTTGTCTGAGAAGGCGCGATCAAATGATTTTATTAGCCGTTGGATCCGAGGTTTGACAAAGTCAGATAACGACATTGTTTATGGTCGAGTAAAAATTGAGTTAAATGAAATATCACAAAACCGTGTTGAATTATCCTTGTACTTCTTACACTTTACTAAAGCAGAAATTACTCAAAACAAAGTAATTGATTGGCAAGAGGCTGGTCGCACACTAGCTAATGAATCAGAAATTACGTTTGAACTGCTCCGCTATCTAAGTCATACCTCACTAGCAGCACAGAAAGTCGATGAAAACTCGTTGCTTGGCCAGACCCCATTGTTAGGGAAAGATCAATACGAACGACCCTTGGTTCAATTGAACATGAGTTATAGCAATGCTTTTCCAAAGGTGCTTAAAGCGATGTCTGTTTTTGATGTAGGTAGTTATGATGAAATCGAAAAGAAGATTTTTTTCACCTATGTTAGCCATTCACGGTCACTGGAAAAAAATCTATCTGAATCTGGTGGGATATGGGGATGGATCAAAGGGTTTCATAGTGGGAGTAAAAGGGATCCAGGTATTAAACTAGATTTTTCATTATTGGGTGCTGATGAAGCTATAGACCCCATAAGTGAGGGCCCAGTTTATTCATCAGATGCCAGTTTATCTGCCCAGGAATCAAGTTTAGCCGATAAAGAAGGTTATAAAGTTTGGATGGGAGGTGAAGTCGTTTATGTTTTTGAAGATGAGAATCAGGGCGTGGTCAGTGATACTGGTGAGTACACTTATACAGGGGAGTTTCAACTAAGTTTTCAAACCACCTTGAACAGTGTATATCTACAGGTGTTGAACAACCAAGGCCAGCCAGCTGCTAAGGTTTATGCGGAAGAAATTCTGTGGGAATTACAGCAACAACTGACTCAATAGATTCTTTACAGGAGCGTTAGCATGGATGCGGTTATATTGGATGCAGGAACGTTAGGCAGTGATGATCTTGATTTTAGCTCCCTACGCGTGACGGTTGATAGTCTAGTCTGCTATCCGCAAACACAAGCGAGCGACGTTCTTAGACGACTTGCAGGTGTTGATATAGTTTTAGTGAACAAGGTGGTGTTAGACGCTTCAATCCTTTCGCAATTACCTCAGCTTAAACACATAATTGTGCTCGCCACAGGCGTTAATAACATTGACCTCAAAGCCGCCAAACGGCTTGGAATTAGTGTGCAAAACTGCCGTGCATATGGCGTAGAATCAGTGGCTCAGCATTGTTTAATGTTGATGCTCAGCCTCAGTACCCGAATGCTTAGTTATCGGCGTGCCATTAATAATGGAGACTGGAGTAAAAGCCCACAGTTTTGTATGTTAGATTACCCTGTTGAAAGCTTGGCTGGAAAAACGCTGGGTATTGTTGGGTATGGAGATCTGGGTAAGGGGGTTGCAGACCTTGCCTTAGCATTTGGCATGACGATTTTGATTGCACAAAGGCAAGGGCAGGGCCCAAAATCTAAGTTTACGCAAATGCCCTTAGTAAAGATGTTACCGCAGGTAGATATTCTTTCTTTGCATTGTCCGCTCACGAAGGATACAACAAACTTAATTGATTGGCCTGAACTTTGTGCTCTGCCAAATTCGGCTTTACTGATTAATTGCGCTCGTGGCGGCATCGTAAATGAATTAGCATTACTCAAGGCCTTAGATGAGGGGCAGATCGCAGGAGCGGGTATTGATGTTTTAACCCAAGAACCTCCTCCGATAGACCACCCCTTAATTGCAGTAGAAAGAGACAATTTAATTGTCACTCCGCATACTGCTTGGGCGAGTAGGCAGGCTAGACAAACTATTTTGCTTCAAGCCGAAGAAAACATAATCAGTGTGTTAAATGGCGAAGATTTGATTCGCCAGTTGTAAGTGGTTGATTTTAAAAAGTGTCAATAGATATGATTAAAAAAAGACTGCTTTTTTGTGAATTTCTTTGGTGTTTATTCTTGACTTCCCTAACTCATTGAATTTTATAGCGCGAGTTGTGGACATTTTTTAAACACTTCTATAACTCAAATTAATTCCTTAAAAATATCCTATATTAACTAATTGACTTACATAAACTATTGATTTATAAGGTTAAAATATATCCTGGTTGTTTTTTAACCAGTTTGTTGACAATGCCTATACAGTGGGCTTTGGGGCTTTTTTCCAATATTTGTCAACAGTGTTATCCACAGGTTGTGTGCATAAAACATGTAACCTCTTGAGGCCAACTGGCTACTGCTATATTAGATGTTGTTAAATTTAAAAAAAGTGTCCACTGGATATTTTTTTATCATCTTTTAAACTGATATAATTAACTAGTAAGTGTATAAACACTAGACTAAAACTTAGGAAAAAATATGAAACTGATGCGAATAGCCCTCATGATAATGACGGTTCTTTCTATGAATGCCTCTGCTAACCAGTTGAGTGTAGACCAAGTTAAATTTTCTAATGCTTGGGTTAAAATGCCTATGCCTGGTATGAACATGACAGCCGCTTTTGTGGATATAAAAAACCTGTCTAATAGAAATTTAAAACTACTTGCGGTAACAACTCCGGTGAGTATGGTGGCAGAGTTACACTCTATGGTGATGGTTGATAACGTCATGCAAATGCGTCAAGTCAAAAACGGGTGGGTTATCAAACCAGAAGGTACCCTTACATTGGCACCTGGTGGAAAACATGCCATGTTAATGGGTATTAACCCCAATTTGAAAAACCAACTAGAAGCTGTGTTGGAGTTTAATATTGAGGGTATAGGTTGGATTTCGGTACCCACAGTGGTACGCAAACCAAATCCCTGATTTGTAGGGTTTAGTGTGAAAACGAGTTAACACCAAGTTCTGTCACTATCCCGTCCAGGGGCTGGTCATGTGGTCCCCTTATAACTTCCTCCATCTCCTGTGCAGCATAAGCAATACCATAAACAGACACAGGTTTGGTTTTTCTGAGTAGCTCTAGTGTGCGATCATAAAAGCCTCCACCATAGCCCAGGCGAAAACCACGCTTATCAAAAGCCAATAAAGGTGCGAGAATAACGTCTGGTTCTAATGTTTGTTTGTCTTTAGTTGGTTCACGGGTTCCAAAGCCTGCATCTTGCAGCACATCTTTTGGCTGCCAGGTGCGAAAAATAAGTGGTTTACCCGCCCCAAGCATCACAGGCAGCAGTAGCACATGGCCTAAGGCGTGGAGGGTGTTCAAAAGTTGCATCGGGTTAAGCTCATCTCCTAAAGGCCAGTAAACCGCTATCACTTGGTTGTTTTGTAAAATATTTGAATCCAGTAGACGATTACATACCTGCGTGCCCATATGAGGGTTGAGAGCAAAAGCTTTAGCGCGTTGTTGTTTGGCCTGAATGCGTAGTAACTGCTTTTTTTCATCGATAGTTTGCATTGTTAATACTCTAAATGGTCACAAGAAAGGCATTGTTGATTTATAAGCTAGTACACACTAGATTTTTCCTAATGCATAGTTATTTCTTACTAGTTGGGTGGTAAGATTATGATTATCTAACTAAATTAGGCTGATCAGGGTATTTTATGGCGATTGAAGAACTATTAGGCATGAATCAAGCTTGGGCAAAAAAAGTAGCCCAAGAGCAGCCTGAACTATTTACTACACTAGCCCAGCAACAAGCCCCAAAGTATTTATGGATTGGTTGTTCTGATAGCCGTGTTCCTGCCAATGAAATTGTAGGGCTGTTACCTGGTGAGCTATTTGTCCATCGAAATGTAGCTAATTTAGTGAAACATGTCGATTTCAACTGCCAATCAGTGATCCAATATGCCGTTGATGTACTAAAAGTTGAACACATTATTGTTTGTGGTCACTATGGCTGTGGGGGCATTAAGGTCGCTTTAGAAAATACCAACGCTGGTATCAGTGACTATTGGTTGCGGTCTATTAAGGACATATTTATACGTAACCGCGAAGAGTTACAAAACTTGAATGACGAGGAAGCATGCTTGAGCCGGATGTGTGAAATTAACGTAGTGGAACAAGTGGCTAATCTGGCTCACAGTAAAATTGTTCAAACAGCCTGGCAAAATAATCAAACCCTTGAAATACATGGTTGGATATATGGCCTTAATGACGGAGTAATAAAAAATTTAAACGTTAGTCATAATGGCTCAGACGATGTTGATGACATCTACCAAGTAGAAGTGTAGCTAGTTAAATCAAAGGGTGTTTGACTGTTTTAGGACAAGCCTACAAAAGCTTGTCTATTCAAGCGCTTTAAGGGCGCTCTGATAGGTTCATTGATCATAGCCTAGCCAAGTATTAGGTCTGCAGCTTTTGCTGCTACCATCATTGTGGCAGCATTGGTGTTGCCAGAGGTGATGTTTGGAAACACGGATGCGTCGGCAATGCGCAGTCCGCTCATTCCATGAACCTTCAACTCTTGATTGACAACGGTGCTTGTTGGATCTTCACCCATGGCACAAGTGCCGCATAAATGGTAAATAGAGCCTGCGTCAGTGCGAAAATACTCCAACATTTGAGCGTCTGTGTGTATTTTTTCTGCTGGCTTTTCTTCTTTTACCGTCACACTTTTAAGTGCTTTGGTTTGGCTGATTCTGCGTAGTAGCTTGCAGGCTTGAATGGCTTCTTGTTGGTCTTTGAGTGTAGTTAAATAATTAAACTTTACTAAAGGTGCATGTGCTGGATCTTTGCTAGCAATGTTAATGCTGCCGCGACTAGTCGGGCGACAAGCGTTAATCGCCATTAAATACCCAGAATAAGGCAGAGGCTCTAATTTGGCATTAGGATTCTCAGGAATTTCATAAGACAAAGGGTTGAAGTAAACTTGCAAATTAGCCCGGCTTTCAGATTTGCTACCACGAAAAAAACCTCCTGCTTGATTTACTGCCATAGACAAAGGGCCGCTGCGCTTCAAAGCATACATTACGCCTGCTTTAATTTTACCTGACCATGTGCCAAATTCATCGTTTAATGTGGGCACCTTACTACGAAAATAAAAGCTCACACAAAGGTGGTCTTGTAAGTTTTTCCCAACTGAGCAAAGGGGGTTCTTTACTTCAATATCATATTGTTTCAGTAAGGTTGGGTCACCAATGCCTGAGAGTTGCAGTAGCTGAGGGTTGGCGACTGCTCCAGCACATAAAATAACTTCTTTGTTAGCTCTGATGTGTTGTATTTTACCCTTATGAAGAACTTCTAAACCAACGACCTGTTGTTGTTTAATATGCAGTTTTTGCACCTTCGCATTAGTCCACAAGGTTAGATTTGAGCGCTTTAAAGCTGGTTTTAAATAAGCGCTATAGCTTGAATCGCGACGACCATTGCGAATATTAGCTTCATATATTCCAGCTCCTTCAAATTGTGCGCCGTTAAAATCTGAAGTTTGTGGTAACCCAAGTTCTTTTGTCGCTTGTATATATGGTTTGCATATAGGGTGGGCATTTTGGTGCATTTGAGTTATTCCAATTGGGCCATCAGCTCCGTGGTATTTGCTCTGCCCCAAAGGGTGCTGCTCCAATTCATTGAAGTAAGGTAAGACTTGATCATAACTCCAGTTAGGATTGCCTGCAGCGGCCCAGTCATTAAAGTCTTGAGCCTGACCACGAACGTATATCATGGCGTTAATAGACCCAGAACCCCCTAAGCATTTACCTCTGGGTACATACAGCTTACGGCCATGTAGATTTGGCTCGGCTTGACTGCTGTACATATAATTATAACGAGGATGGTAATATGTGTTGCTAAACCCAGCTGGGATGTTAATCCATGGGTTTAACAACTGCCCACCTGCTTCGAGTAGCAAAATAGTGTAGCGGCCGCACTGGGTCAGTTTATTGGCCAGCACACATCCTGCTGAACCCGCACCAACAATAATGTAATCTACTTCCATAATCGGCTTTTCCGACACATATTGTATTAAAGCCTTTTGCTAACGGCCAATTTATTAAATATTAGCGTGGTCATTATAGACTTTGCTGTCCATAGACAAGTGGAGGGCTTTGCCAGTATATGGTGAATAAGCCTTCACTACATTCATGTCTAACTCAATGCCTAAGCCTGGTTTGGAATTGGGGATAATGTAGCCTTTTTGCCAATCAATTTTTTCTTTGACTACTTGTGCATGAAAACCATCCCACTTGCCTATACTTTCTTGAATTAAAAAATTGGGTGTGGCTGTGGCTAATTGAATGCTAGCGGCGGCACCAATAGGGCCATTATATAAGTGAGGGGCAATTTGGCAGAAATAAACTTCAGCCAATGCCGCAATTTTTTTGGCTTCCAGAATGCCGCCGACTCGACCCAAGTTCATCTGTAAGATAGAGGCTGCATTATTTTTTAATACATCATGAAATTCATACTTTGTAGTTAAACGTTCGCCGGTGGCAATAGGGATGCTTGTTTTTGCTGCAACTCTAGCCATTGCTTCTGGCTGGCCCGGTGGCACTGGCTCTTCAAACCACAAAGGATCAAAAGGCTCAAGACGCTGGGCTAAACGAATGGCGCTGGCGGGTGTCATCTGGCCATGGGTACCAAATAATAAATCACAGTTATTACCAACAGCTTGCCTAATTTTTCGGCAAAAGTTTTCACTTCGATCCAAGGCTTTCAATGAAATTTGATGACCAGAATAAACACTATAAGGGCCAGCAGGATCAAATTTTAAAGCAGTAAAACCTTGTTCCATATTCATTAAGGCACATTCTACGGCTAAGTCTGGGCATTCATAATCATACTCTCCCTGAGGATTGGTAGGGTAGAGGTAGGTGTAGGAGCGCAGTTTTTCATGCACTTTTCCACCAATGAGCTCGTATACTGGCTTGCCAGCGTCTTTACCTATAATGTCCCAGCAAGCCATTTCAAGGCCACTAAATGCGCCCATCATTGTGAGATCTGGGCGTTGGGTGAATCCACTGGAATAACACTCACGATAAAACCGTTCAATATGATGTGGGTCATGGCCTTTTAAGTAACGATCAAAAACATCCTCTAGGGCCTTGACCATAACTTCTGGGTGAAAAGTGGATGCATAGACTTCGCCAACACCCTCCAAGCCACAGCTTGTTTCTAGATTGACAAAAATCCAATACATGCCACCAACGTGCGGAGGAGGAACTGCCACAATATGACTTCGCATGGCCACTATTTTCATTACAGATCTCGTGTATGTGTTAATCCAAACAGTAGGCGGCAATATATCTCTTTTGGGGAATGTTACGCTAGTGATTTTGATATGGATGTTGGATAAAATTAACATTTAAAGAAAAATACGATGCCCTCTAGTGTTAGCTTAGGCCCATAGCAATGAAAAATGGATTCAAAATGTTTGGTTTACCATATGTCATTGTTTGACCATTAACTTGCTTCACATTACCTCCTGCACCTTCTAATATCGCTTGGGCTGCGGCTGTATCCCACTCACATGTGGGTGCTAGGCGAGGGTAGTAATCTGCCAAACCTTCCGCAATACGGATAAACTTAAGCGAACTACCTGCTTGGATCAGTGTGGTAGGGCCCAACTTAGCAATAAGGTTTTTTGTGGCCTCATTGAGATGGCTTTTACTAGCCAATACTCGCTTAGGGGTTTGGGTTTGAACGCATTTTATGGGTATGCATGGGTGTAAGCCATCTTGTCTTTGTCGAAACGCTCCATGGTGGTCTCCACCCCAATAGACGGTATTGGAAACTGGCTCACCGACTAAACCAAAGGTGGGTTTGTTATCTTCAATTAAAGCCAAATTGACAGTAAATTCACCATTTTTATTAATGAATTCTTTGGTTCCATCTAGTGGGTCTATTAGCCAATAATAGGTATTAACTTGAGCAATGGTTAACGAACTAGGGTCTTCTTCTGAGACCACTGGAATATTAGGCGTTAGCCTTTTAAGGCCATCTAAAATGTAATAATGTGCAGCTAAATCAGCAGCTGTAACAGGAGAAGCGTCGTTCTTTATTTGTACATCAAGGTTGTCACTATGGTAAATTTTTAAAATTTCATCACCTGTTTCTTGAGTAAGTTTGATGAGACTTTTTAGTAAGGATGGGTTAGCCATAATTGCTTGGCTCTGGTTTAAGTCCATAATTATAGCTCCAATCCTTTGACGATCTGTGTCACTAATTGCTGCGCAATGTGTTCGGCTGTTAATACACTAGTGTCCACTTCAAAATCAGGATTGATGGGTGCTTCGTAAGGGCTGTCTATGCCGGTAAAATTTGGTATTTCACCACGTCTTGCTTTTTTGTATAACCCTTTAGAGTCGCGTTGCTCGGCTACATCTAATGGTGTGTTCACAAAAATTTCTAAAAATTCGCCCTCTTCAAAGCGATCTTTAGCAGCATTACGTTCTGCTCTATACGGTGAAATAAAGGCAGTTAAAACTACCAATCCTGCATCTACCATTAACTGAGCGACCTCAGCAACCCGACGAATATTCTCTACTCGATCGGCCTCAGTAAAACCTAAATCGTTATTAAGTCCGTGGCGAACGTTATCACCATCAAGTAGATAGGTGCGGATACCTTTTTGATGTAGTTTTTGTTCGACGATGTTGGCGATGGTGGATTTTCCTGATCCACTCAGTCCTGTAAACCATAATACTTTACCGGCGTGACCATTGAGTTTGTAGCGATCTTTTTTAGTTACAGTTAGGCGTTGTTTGTGTACATTGGTAGAGCGCCTTAGGGCATGCTTAATCATTCCTGCAGCAACTGTTGCATTATTGAAACGATCTACTAAAATAAGATTCCCTAAGGGCTGGCAATCTTCAAAAGTTTCAAAAGCTACGGCTTTATCTAAACTCAATTTTACTATGGCAATGTCGTTTAGACCCAGAGATCTAGCCGGCTTGCGCTCTAATGTGTTGACGTTAACCGTGTGTTTAATTTCAGTGATCTGGGCATTGACCCAGTTGGTGCCAATTTGTAGGCCATAAGAGCGTCCAATAAATCCTTGTTCTTGGTTCATCCATACTAAGTCGACTTCAAACTGATCGGACACTTCACAAGGCGCTTTTGCTGCGACAAGCATGTCGCCCCTAGAGGCATCGACTTCTCTGTCTAGTGTGATAGTCACAGCTTGGCCTGCCTGAGCACTGGGTAACTGGTGTTCAAACAATATAATATCTTTGACCTTTGCTATGGACCCAGAAGGCAGTATGCGTATTTCATCACCTGGATGAATTACACCTGCAGATACAGTACCTGAAAAACCGCGAAAATCTAGGTGAGGGCGGTTAACCCATTGCACTGGCATTCTAAAAGCATACCCTTCCAATCCTTTCATAGTGGGTGCTGTTTCTAAAAAGGCGAGCAAAGTTGGACCTTTAAACCAAGTCATTTTACTTGAGCGAGCTACTACATTATCACCCTTTAAGGCCGATACAGGGATAGCGGTTACTTTCTCAAAGTTCAGTTGTTTTGCGAATTGTAAAAAACTTTGTTCAATGGTTTCAAAAGTGGATTTTTTATAGTCCACTAAATCCATCTTATTGATGGCAAGCATCACATGCTTAATGCCCAACAACGAACAGATAAAGGCGTGTCTGCGGGTTTGTTCCAGAACCCCTTTACGGGCGTCAATGAGAATAATAGCAAGGTCTGTAGTAGACGCCCCAGTGACCATGTTTCTAGTATATTGCTCGTGCCCTGGCGTGTCTGCTACAATAAATTTACGTTTGTCGGTGTTAAAAAAACGGTAGGCTACATCAATGGTAATGCCTTGTTCTCTCTCAGCTGCTAGGCCGTCTACCAACAAAGCGTAGTCAATTTCACCACCTTGAGTGCCGTAAGTAATGGACTCTTTTTGAAGAGATGACACTTGATCATCAAAAATACATTTAGCTTCATAGAGAAGGCGTCCAATGAGGGTGGATTTTCCATCATCCACACTGCCACAGGTAATAAAGCGTAATAAATCTAATTGATTTTGTTTTTTTAAGAAAAGGTCAGTTGAGTTTTCTAGTGCATTATTTTTCATCGTTAAAAGTACCCCTCTTGTTTCTTCTTTTCCATGGATCCGGCACTATCTGAATCTATTGCTCGTCCCTGACGTTCGCTGGTACGAGCCTGCAATAGTTCTAAAATAATTTCTTCTAAGGAATCTGCCTCAGATTCAATCGCCCCCGTTAGTGGATAGCAGCCTAATGTCCTAAAGCGAACAGTTTTAATCTCTACAGATTCTTTAGGCATAAGCTTTAGGCGTTCGTCATCGACCATCATGAGCATGCCGTCACGTTCTATTATTGGCCTAGGTGCTGCAAAGTAAAGAGGAACAATAGGAATGTTTTCCCGGTAAATGTATTGCCATATATCTAGTTCAGTCCAATTAGATATGGGGAATACACGTATACTTTCATCTGGTTTTTTGTGGCCGTTGTACAGGTTCCATAGCTCTGGTCTTTGGTTTTTTGGGTCCCATCGATGGCTTGCATTACGAAAAGAAAAAACACGTTCTTTTGCTCTGCTTTTTTCTTCGTCTCTCCTAGCACCACCAAACGCCACGTCAAAATTATGTTCATCTAGGGCTTGTTTTAGACCTTCGGTTTTCATAATATCGGTATGGAGCGCGCTGCCATGTTCAAGCGGGCTAATATTACGCTCAACCCCATCTGGATTGGTGTGGACGATCAATTCCATACCAGTTTCTTGGGCCATATGATCACGAAACTGATACATTTCCTGAAACTTCCATCGAGTATCCACATGCAGTAAAGGAAAGGGTGGAATGCTAGGGTAAAAAGCTTTGCGGGCCAAATGCAGCATTACAGCACTGTCTTTGCCTACTGAGTAAAACATTACAGGATTTTGAGCGTTAGCCATTACTTCTCGCATAATATGAATGCTTTCGGCTTCTAACTTGTCTAGTTGGCTGTCGCCATTGGATAGCGGTGTTTTGGTTTGAGGTGGCTGTTTAATAAATAGCTTAGAAGGGTAAGCGGTCAAGCCCAATGATCCTTGCCCACAAGAAGTAGCTAGTAGCTCCTGTGCGTGGTTGCGTTCAAGTTCGCGAGCGATGCCGGTGCATTTCCCATGGGGCAGATAAAGTGTGTCTTTGCCTTTGTAAAAAGTTAAGGCGTTCAGGGCCTCAGCCAACATAGAAGGTGAGAGAGGGTTATGTGTATTGGTGTCTAGCCAAACCCAACAGCGGCCAAGACGAGCGTCGTTTGCGAAAAGTCCTTGTTGGCCATCCGCGTTACTAAATAGTTGTACCGCCAGAACGCTGTGGCGTCGTTTTTTAGCTTGAGACAATAAGTGATCTCGCACTTGGGGCTTTAGCTCACGCCCACTCTCATCTGTAACAGAGGTCATCTCTATGCTTGCGGGTAAAAAAGGAGACTTCTCTATCCATCGATCTGCCGCACGGCGATGCTCTGCTAAGCCCAGTTTCTGCAGGTTATCGGTTAGCTTTTGGGTATCCCACACCAGAGGCTGACCCTAAAAATGAGTTTGATAAAGAGAATCTGATGTCATGAATCACCGTCTTGAAATGTTTAAATATATAAAAAATCATAATTTATAGCGAGTGAAGCAATAATACTCTGCTTTTATTTCATTTCAATACATATCAAGACAATTGAATTTAATCCAATAGATTTATTACAAAACTAGACTGTAAGGCCTCATTGCCGATTAAGTAACCGCTTGCTGATGCAAAAATTTAGGCTGGTTCCAATTTTCGCTAAGCATTATATCTTCAAGTGCTTCCACGGTATCCCAGAGATCCACATATCGCAGGTATAGTGGCGTTAAGCCAAAGCGAAGAATGTTAGGCGCTCTAAAGTCACCTATTATGTTGCGCGCAATCAACGCTTGAATAATGGCGTATCCTTGGGGGTGAGTTAATGAGACCTGGCTGCCCCGTTGTTGATCGTCTTCAGGGGATTCCAGCCCAAACCAAGGGCATCGTTGTTTAATCAATTGAATGAATAAGTTGCCCATGAGTTGAGACTTTTTCCTGATTATCTGCATATCTGTACTTAATATGATGTCTAGTGATACTTCTAAAGCTGCATTTGCCAACACAGGTGGTGTGCCACACATGGCTTGCTGAATACCTTGCGCACCCTGGTAGTCATCTTTAAAATCAAATGGTTTTGCATGGCCTAGCCACCCAGTAAGTGGTTGTTCAAAAATGTCTAGGTGTCGTTTGGCAACATACACAAAGGCAGGAGAGCCTGGACCACCATTGAGGTATTTATATGTGCAGCCTACAGCTAGGTCGGCATTCACACTATCTAAATCGATTGGCATAGCACCTACTGAATGAGATAAATCCCACATCATTAGGGCGCCTTTTTTCTGGGCTGCCTCGGTCACATGTTTAATGTCCCACATACGGCCAGTCCTAAAGTGCACATGGGTTAATAATACCAAAGCGGTGTCATCATCAATCGCATCTAACACTTGATCCCTTGGCAGGGCGACCATCGTCACTTTATCACCCAGTAATCGAGCTAAGCCTTGGAGTAAATAAAGGTCGGTGGAAAAATTGCCCGTCTCAGTTATGAGTTTGGTGCGACCCGGACGCATTTTAACAGCAGCTGCAGCCAATTTGAAAATATTAATGGAGGTGGTATCACACACTAACATTTGACCCTTTTCTGCGCCGACTAACTGGCCCACTTTATCGCCCAGTTCAGTAGGTTTTTGCATCCATTGATGGCTGTTCCAGCTACGAATCAATCCCACTCCCCACTGTTCTTTTATAACCTGGCAAAGGCGCTTTTCAGTTGCTTTGGGTAATACGCCAAGAGAATTTCCATCTAAATAAATAAGGCCTTCTTCTAGGAAAAACTCATCTCTCATAGGGGCTAGCAGGTCACTTTCGTCTAATTTTTCAAAATCTTTGCGCTTAAGTTGTGTCATGTGTCTACTCTATAAAATAGGTTGTGGCTGTTGATTAAATCTTTTGACTGGATTAAAGGTGCGTACGCACAGACCAAAGCTCTGGGAAAAACTGTAAGCTTAGCGCTTTTTGTAAATACTCCACTCCTGATGTTCCACCAGTACCGTGCTTATGGCCCATAATGCGCTCTACTGTTTTTACATGGTTAAAGCGCCACTGTTGAAAGTGGTACTCCAAGTCTACCAATTTTTCTGCTAGTTCGTATAAATCCCAATAAGTGTCTGTGTCCTTGTAAACGTTTTGCCATGCAGCTTCGACTTGTTTGTTAGGTGAGTATGGCTGTTGCCAATCTCGCTGAGTGTGAGATGTTGGAATGTCAAAGCCACGCTGTTTTAAAAGTTGTAAGCAAACATCATATAAGCTTGGTGAGTGGAGCACCGTGGTTAGATGTTGATAGTTTTTGGGATGATTCTTATGAGCTTCAATTAATGCGGAATTTTTATTACCCAATAAAAATTCAAGCTCACGATATTGGAAAGATTGAAACCCTGAGCTTTGGCCTAGGCTGTCTCTAAAACTGGCATAATCTGCAGGTGTCATCGTCACTAACACCTCCCACGCATTGACCATCTGCTGTTGGATGCGTGCTACACGAGTCAGCATTTTAAATGCGGGGCGTAGGTTATCTTCTAAAATTAATTGAGCTGCACCATGAGCTTCATGCAGGCACAGTTTCATCCACAATTCTGAAGCTTGGTGGATAACAATGAATAACATTTCATCGTGAGCTTGGCTGCGAGGGTTTTGTTGCTCCAATAAGCTTTCTAAACCTAAGTATTGGCCATAACTGATATCTTGCTGCCAGTGGATGTTTTCATCCTGAAGGTCAATTGCGCTGGGTGCATAAGGGCATTGGTAGGTCATTGTTGTTCCTAATGTGCTTTTTTTACAGTTTAGGGTGTGTTCTTTGTGAAGTAAATGTCATAATTTAGCAGATAAGTATGAATTAAATGCATATAAGTGGATAGTAATGGCAATTAAGCTGAGTGTTAGGCAGTTACAAATGATTCGAGCTTTGGAGATGGCTGGCAGTGTCTCAGGCGCTGCAGTGGCCTTGCAGGTGAGTCAGTCAGCATTGAGCCATCGCATGCGAGAAGCAGAAAGGTTATTAGATACCATGCTATACACTCGACAAAATAAAAAACTTGTTGCCACACCTGCCGGATCAAGAGTTCAGTTTGCTGCCCGTAGAGTATTGGCAGAGCTAGAAAGAGCCGAACAGGACGTAGCTCACATGAGTGGTGGTGTTACCACGACCGTTCGCTTGGGTTTAGAGGCCTATGCTCCCCATCATTGGTTGCCAGGATTATTTCAGCAACTATCTATTAGTTGCCCATATATAGGACTTGAAATTGTGCCTGACGTGGGTGTAGATCCAGAATCTGCATTACGCCAGCAAATTATAGATATTGGAGTCATTTCAGGAAGGTCGCCCGCGAAAGATTTTAATGCCATCCATTTGGGAGAAGACCCTTTGCTAGCTGTAATGGCTAGTTCTCATCCACTAGCGTGCCAACCCCATGTTCTACCGGAGATGTTTGCTGATTATCCTTATGTGGCCTACCATACCAACCCAGAGCAAGGTCGTGAATATGATTTGGTATTTAGACGTAACTATGTCTTACCCAGTAATGTGATCAGCGCTGGGGTGACCGAAGCGGTTTTGACTTTTGTAAGTGAGAGCGATGGACTGACTATACTTCCAGCATGGACAGCCTTGTCTCAAGGCCCAAAGTATGGCTTGGTAACCAGACCCATTGGTGATGGCGAATTGACAACACAGTGGCACCTTGCGGGCTTGCATCATGTAGCGAATACCCAAGCCATCGAAGAAGTCATGCAAGTGATTCAAAATATAACCAGCTTTAAGGCGTAACTAGCTGCGCCAAGCAAATAATTTAGGTAAAATGGTTGATTGAATTGCCTTAGAAAACTCTCTATATGTCTACTACTTATAACGTACTTGCTTCCAGTGATGATCTTCCCATTGCGACTGATTTACCTGTTCACAGCGGTAAAGTACGCAGTGTGTATTGGCTCAGCTCAAAGCAAAGTAAGCGTTTAATAGCTGCTAAGGGATATAACGTTGCTCCTGACGCACCGTTAGCTGTAATGGTGATTAGTGATCGTATTTCTGCATTTGATTGTATTTGGCATGGAGAGGGTGGTTTGGAAGGTGTTCCAGGCAAAGGTGCGGCACTTAATGCAGTAGCTAACCATTGGTTTGCTCGCTTTCGTGAGGCAGGCCTTGCTGATAGTCATATTGTAGATACACCGCACCCGTTGGTTTGGATTGTGCAAAAAGCTAAACCAGTAATGGTGGAAGCGATAGCGCGGCAATACATCACAGGTTCAATGTGGCGAGCCTATGCAAATGGAGAAAGAACGTTTTGTGGCATTATCCTGCCAGAGGGTTTACACCAAGATCAATGTTTACCTGAATTGATCGTCACCCCTTCAACTAAAGGTATTTTAAAGGGCGTACCTAATGTGCCAGAGGCAGATGATGTCAATGTCACAAGAGCCGATTTAGAGGCCAACTATAAAGCTTTCAATTTTTCGACTCCTGCTGACATAAACCGCTATGAAAGGTTGCTCAGAGATGGTTTTAGTGTCATTAGTCAGGATTTAGCAGCTCATGGTCAAGTTTTTGTGGATACTAAGTTTGAATTTGGCTATGTGACCGGAATTAATGGTGAAGAAAAACTAATTTATATGGATGAGGTTGGTACCCCAGATTCTTCAAGAATTTGGGATGGCGCCGCATTAAGAGCGGGCAATGTTGTTGAGAATTCTAAAGAAGGGTTTAGGCAGTTTTTACTTAACCACTTTGATGACCCTGATATTTTACTGAATAAACAGCGTATGTCAGAACGTGCTGCCTTAGCTAAAGAAAATGCGTTGCCTTTGGATGTGATGCAAAATATTTCAAATACATATATAGGCATTGCAGAGAAAATAATAGGCTGCAAGCTCAATGTGAGTCAGCAGCCTAAAGAAGAAATCTTAGACGTATTAAACCAAGAGTATGGTCTAATACGTTAAGGTGTTTCTATCCTAGCCCATTAAGTGTTGCAAGCTATCCAGTGTGGATTTGCTTTTCGCGCTTAGTGGCATCACAGGTAAGCGTGTTTCTTCACTGCATAGACCCAACAAAGAAGCGGCATACTTAACTCCTGCAGGGCTGGGCTCATTAAACATGGCCGCATGTAATGGAGTAAGCTCATCATGGATACGCTTAGCTTCTTTATAATCGCCATTAAGGCAAGCTGTTTGCATGGCTGAACACCGACTAGGTGCAACGTTTGCCGTAACAGAAATACATCCATTGCCCCCTACTGCGTTATAAGCAACAGCTGCCAAATCATCACCTGAAAGATAAGCAAAGTCATTGCCTAAGGCCATGCGTTCTAAGCTAATGCGTGAGATATCGCCTGTGGCATCCTTAACACCGACTATGTTGGGTAACGCTGCAAGCTTTGCCATAGTTTGAGGCTCTATATCAACAATAGCCCTCGGGGGGATATTGTAAATCACCATAGGGATGTCTACGCCTTTGGTAATGTACTCAAAATGAGCGTAAAGGCCGTCTTGATTTGGACGGTTGTAATAGCCAGCAACACATAGAATAGCATCTGCGCCCAATTCTTTGGCGTGGCGAGCATAAGCTAAAGCTTCAACTGGGTTGTTGGAGCCTGCACCTGCAATAATGGGCACACGGCCATTATTTTCCTCAACCACAATTTCTACAACTCGTTTATGTTCTGCTTCAGACAAAGTAGGTGATTCACCCGTAGTGCCTACAGGGACTAAACCATGGGTGCCTTTATCTAATTGCCAATTGACGATGCGCCGAAGGGCAGGCTCATCTAACTTGCCATTGTTAAAAGGGGTAACTAAAGCGACGTATGAACCACTGAACATTGAGCTGTCTCCGGAGATTTTATAAGGCTAATTTTAAACCTATGTCGTTGCATCAACAAGCCTGCAATAGGGTTATTTTCTTTGGTCTGTACATTAAGGCTAAAAGGTGACAATATATTGTTAACAATCTGCCAATTAAGGTTAGGTTGCTGAAATTTCATACAATAATAATTAGAAATCAAATGATTTCTGCACTCGAGAGAATTATATGTCAGAAGCGAATTCAGCCGTCTATAGTGACGCGAACGTAACCCCCCCCATGAGTCAAGCTTTGCCGCTTGGCCTGCAACATGTCCTAGCCATGTTTGCCTCCAATGTAACTCCTTCTATTATTGTAGCTGGAGCGGCTGGTCTGGCCTTTGGCGGTGCTGAGCAGGTGTATTTAATTCAGATGGCAATGTTGTTTGCTGGTATTGCCACCTTGTTTCAAACCATTGGCATAGGCCCTATTGGCGCTAAGTTACCCATAATGCAGGGCACAAGCTTTGCTTTTGTTGGCGTGTTGGCCGGCATAGCTGCAACGCAGGGTTTAAGTGTTGCCTTGACTGCCTGTATTATTGCAGGTGTGATTCACTTTGCCTTTGGCTCAGTCATCTCCAAAATCCGTAGCTGGTTTCCTCCTCTAGTCACAGGTTTGGTTATTTTGGCAATTGGTCTTTACCTTATCCCTGTAGGAATTAAATATGCTGCTGGTGGCGCAGCTGATTTCCAAATGGCTGCGGATAGCTTTGGATCATTAAAGCATTGGTCTGTAGCTTTAACGGTAATCATTGTCGCTGTGGTAGTGAAGTTTAAAACCAATGGCACCCTAGCAAATGCGTCCATTTTAATTGGCCTTATTGCCGGTTACGTTTTGGCTTATATGCTTGGAATGGTTTCCTTTGGTGGTGTAGCAAAGGCAGGCTGGATTACTGGTTTGGAAGTGATGCCCTACGGCTTTGAATTTAGCTTAGGTGCTGTTATCGGTGTGGTTTTGGTCTCTATTGTATCTGCCGTTGAAACTGTAGGTGATGTTTCTGCAACAACTAAAGCAGGCGCTGGGCGCGAAGCCACAGATGCTGAAATTGCTGGTGCGACTTATGCAGACGGTCTTGGAACTGCTGTTGCTGGTGTTTTTGGTGGTTTGCCAAATACGTCGTTTAGTCAGAATGTGGGTATAGTTAGTATGACTGGTGTGATGAGTCGTCATGTGGTGACCATTGCTGGTGTGATCATGCTGCTTTGCGGTCTGATTCCTAAAGTTGGCGCAACTATTGCTTCAATGCCTTTCCCTGTTTTGGGTGGTGGTGTGATTGTGATGTTTGGTATGGTTGCAGCAGCAGGTCTAAATGTTTTGTCTGAGATTAAAATGTCTCGTCGGAACATGATAATTATCGCTATATCACTTACTGTTGGTTTAGGTCTTAACTTAGTCCCAAGTGCTGTGCAATATTTACCTGGTGTATGGAAAACGCTAGCTACGTCAGCAGTTGCTCCAACAGCATTTCTTGCAATTATCTTGAACAAGATATTACCAGAAGACGCTTAAACTATAACCGATGGGAATAATAGTGCCTCAAGTGTTTATTGAGGCGCTATAAACCTCAAGCCTAGCTTGAGTCATTGTTAGTTTAGGTTGGGAAATTTTATTCATTTAGTCTTGTATTGAAGTTTGAGCTTTAAAAACACAAGATGAGTAAATTAATCAACATGTAAAAAGGGTAACTAAGGTTGCCCTTTTTTTTAATTCAAACATGGAGTATTTTGTGGGTATAAAGGAAGCTACAGTTACTGTAGAAACGATTGTTGACGCCATTGTCAATGATGTAATGGAGCAACGTATTGGCCCTGGTTCACGCTTAAGTGAAAAATCTCTATGTGAGCGGTTTGGTGTGAAAAGGATGTCTGTAAGAAGAGCTTTGCTGACCCTAGCTAATAAAGGTATTGTAGAGTTACAAGCCAATAAGGGTGCTCGTATTCGAAAACCAACGTTTCAACAAGCAGTCATCTTATTTGAGACCCGAAGGTCTATCGAGTCCATTATTATCGAAGGTGTAGTGCTTCAAAGAAGTGACGATGACATTGATAAACTCAATGCCCACATGAAGTTGGAAGAGGAAGCATTTTCTAATAACGACCGTAATGAGTTGATTCGCCTTTCTGGCGAGTTTCATCTTTTAATTTCCAGCTTTCAAAGTAACCACTTACTGGCTGGATTTATGCAAACCCTGGTGACAGAGTCTAGTTTAATTACAGCGATGTATGGCCAACACAGTTTTTCAAATTGCCCCCCCAGTGAACATCGTGACTTAGTTGCTGCGATAAAAAACCAAGATCAGCAGCTTGCATTAGATTTAATGTTAGCGCATTTAAAACACATTGAAGCTGATTTAGTGCTTAGCCATGATAAAGACTTAGAAAGAAGCGCCACATTAAGGGGCAAATGATGTGTCTTGAATATACGTTTTTAGAGTCCCCAATTGGCCAGATATTGCTCGCTGGCAAAGATGAGGTGTTACATTTTTTGGGCCTGCCCAGTGGAAAAATGCATTTGAAGCCAAAATCAGATTGGCATCATAATCCATCAATGTTTAAAGACGCCAGGCTTCAATTAGATGCTTACTTTGCAGGGCAGTTAACCCAATTTGATTTATTACTGGCTCCCAGTGGAACTGAATTTCAAATGCAGGTTTTAGGCGCATTGCAAAAAATACCCTTTGGACAAACGTGCAGCTACAAAGATATTGCTCAGTCAATTGACAGGCCTAAAGCAGTGCGCGCTGTAGGTGCGGCAAACGCCCGTAACCCCATTCCACTAATTATTCCATGTCACCGTGTGGTAGGCGCCGACGGCAGTCTCACAGGGTTTGGTGGTGGTGTAGAAGCAAAAGCATTTTTGCTGCGTTTAGAGGGTATTGTAAACTAGATTTCTATAGACATATGGTGGACAAATTGATTGCCCATTTAACCAGTTCTTAAGAATAGAAATCATCTAATTTGTGGGAAATTACAATACTAATTAGGCATGTTTAAAGATAATGAAATTTGTGCCACTTTTGTTTTGTTTAGGTTGCCTTGAGTAAATCCTGTTTCTAGTTTCCATGTGCCATACTCTGCTCCAATAACTAATTTTTGTATGGTGGGCCAGTAACTAGTACTTAACCTAGTATCTGGTGTGATCCAGGTATCTATACCTAAACCAGAGTGTTCAAAGTGACCAGATGCGTGGTAAAGGAGTGTATAACCTAAACTTGGGGTCAAGAAATGAATGTTAGCGTTCAGCTCCGAAATTAATGGTTGATTAAAAGTTTTATACCCATCTTGGCCGCTAATGCTTGGTTCAGTTTGCAAATATCCTTGGTCGTCTATATAACTTGATTGGGGAGTAACGTTACCTACTGTGTAAGGTGCGTTGGGCCAGTGTATATATCCTGCGGCATCTTTAACTTCAACTAAATAAGTCAAATTTTTATAGATGCTACCTTTCAACGAGAATCCTACGGCAAAGCCGATCCCCTCAGGAGGTATAACGCTTGTGCGTCCAAATAAAACATCCCTTGAGTAAGCATAGTCTGTGTTAAGTTGATAGTTGTAATCATCTTCGGCACTTACTGTTGCTTGACCAGTAATTTGGCCGTATACCAAATCTTGCGCTTTTAGAAGCTCTATATTTAAAAGAAGCTTGTGTTGTGGACTAATAGATAGCCATCTTCCAAGCTTTAATCCGCTTGCCGTATATTGAGACACACTCAAAATAATATTATTTTTGGTGTCTGAAATGGGATGCGTTGAGTCTTTAAAGTGCTTGTAGACGTTCGCTGTTTCTGGGTCGTAGGAGTAATTTTTATTGATCCGATGAGTCAGTGATATTTGCCACCCATTGTCTAATTTTTTACCCAACTGATAATACTGTTTTATATAAGCAAGCTTACCATTGGTAGTAAAATCTCCCTGCCAATCTTCTATATCTGACACTGATACAGATTCACTTAGAGCATCAAAACTTAGTGACATAAAGTTATCATTCACTTCCCCGAAGCTGGATTTAGAAAAAGTCAGCAAAGAAACGAAAAAAATAGTAGTCAAGAGGTAAGTGTGCGGCTGCGTTTTATGTACTATATTTATACAAACCACCTAATCAAAATTCAGCCAAGCCTTATATTTTTTTCAAATAAAAGGTTTGGCTATAGATAACGTTAAGGAAACAGTATTTGACTAAAAATTAAGCCACTCAAACGTGCCATCTAGGTAGGTGATTCGACCTCCATTTTCAATATTGGCAATGACGATTCCACCAACAGACACTGTTCCATTGACCGATGTATTACCTTCAGATTCGGACTTAGTTAATATTAATTTAGTATTGTCATTTGATGTTACTGACATCGTTTTAGCCAATGTATTTTCTGTTAATAAATTATTTAGGCCCAGATGCACAACTAAAACTCTCTCTTTATCTCGTTGATGGATATTAACTATGGCTTCCCCAGTATCAGCTTTGTCACGATTAAAGGTAATCAAGACATCAGTGTTGGGGTATCCAGTAAGAGCTGTATCCAATGATATATGCAGTATACCTTTGTAAAAGTTTTTATCAGATTCTGCTGCGCTTCGATCCAAATTGATTAAATCACCAGAGCCTATAAATTGTACCTTAGCATCCATTGACTGACTGCCAGAAGTCATTTTCCCATTAAGAACTATGCCTTTAAGGTTTAAATTAAAGTTCTCAGGCGTCTCACTATATTGGTTGTTAGCAATTATAGTAGCAGAAAACACTCCATTCATTTCGGCTTGAGCTTGTCCAGACTGCGCGGCGACTATTGCATTAATATCACCATTAAGTGAAAGTTCTTTAAAATCATTATAACTGACTACTTTTAGTTCTGTGTCTT
>Ga0308016_10000044_pt1 | contig 59801 bp, 42 predicted proteins | sample Neamet233_FD_203129 | JGI IMG/M metagenome (GOLD analysis project Ga0308016, IMG submission 203129) | Marine microbial communities from water near the shore, Antarctic Ocean - #233 | ecosystem: Environmental > Aquatic > Marine > Unclassified | place: Southern Ocean | collected 2014-07-28
TCATCATCATCAAGGTCTTCGAGAGAATCTTGACAACCATCACTATCGTAATCAGTGATTGTTGCTCCAGACGATACCGAAATCCAACCTAAATTGCTTAATTCAGTTGCATCACAAAAATCAATCATGTCGAACACAAGGTCATTATCGTCATCGAGGTCTTCTAATTCAGAATCCTTGCAGCCATCTCCATCATAATCGGTAATTGCTGCACCAGTTGATACAGAAATCCAACCTAATGCACCACGAGTACAGTTATCCGGACCGGTTGACACGCCGTCGCCAGGGCCATCCAATACTCCATCGTTATCATCATCGGGGTCTTCAACGTCGGTATCTTTGCAACCATCTGTATCGTGATCGGTAGAAGAGGACGATGAGAAAGACACACCTGTCGGACATTCATCTGTTGAAGTAGAGGAAGCAACACAAGAACTTGCTGTACCGTATGAACTCGGACCATTACTATCACAAATGCCATCATCATCGTCATCAAGGTCTTCAGAATCATCTTTACAGCCATCACCATCATAATCGGTTATTGCCGTTGAAATCCAGTCTAAAGCGCCCGGAGTTGGAGAGGTGGTGGATGTACAAACATCGGGATGGTTATCAAAAACTCCATCGTTGTCATCGTCGGGGTCCTCTTCACTGTCATGGCAACCATCGGAATCATAATCAGTTATCGAGGTGGCTGTCCAATTGGTAAAACCAGCAGGACAGGTGAGGTCATCGACATCTAAATAATCATCATTGTCATCATTGAGGTCTTCATTTGCATCTTCGCAGCCATCGCCATCGTTATCGGAGGTCGGATTGGAATTCCATCCAATAGAACCATCGTTGCAGGAATCGTCAACATCCTTGACTCCATCATTATCCATGTCATCGTCTTCAGTATCATCTTTACAACCATCATTATCTTGGTCGGTGGTCGGTGAGGAAATCCAACCTAAGTCGCTTGTGTACGGGTTACAGGAATCACTGCCATCAAGGACACCATCTTCATCATCATCACCGTCTTCTCCGGAATCTTCGCATCCGTCTTGGTCATAATCTGTTGTAGTTTGAACTGAAATCCAACTTAAAGAGCCTACGTATGCGCTGCAATTATCATTGGTGTCGAGAATTGCATCGTTATCATCATCAGTGTCTTCGAGAGAATCTTGGCACCCGTCTTGATCATAATCTGTTGAGCCTTGAACAGAAATCCAACCTAAATTACTTGGTGGGGTGACTGAGCAATCATCATTACCATCGATAACGCCATCGTTATCATCATCGTTGTCTTCAGAATTATCGGCATCTTCGCAACCATCAGTGTCATAGTCTGTTGATCCTGTGGAAATCCAATCTAAATTACCTAATTGTGCTGCGTCACAGTCATCTATTCCAGTAGATGAGGCTGAGGCACCGCAGTCGCTCGAAGTGCCGTAAGTACTCGGACCTCCAGTGTCGCAAATTTCATCATTATCATCGTCGAGGTCTTCAAGAGAATCTTGGCAACCATCACTGTCGTAATCTGTTGCCGCAGAGGAAAGCCAACCTTGATTGCCAGTTGGGCAAGAATCTTCGTCATCATCGATGCTATCGTTGTCTTGGTCAAAGTCTTCATCGGAATCACGGCAACCATCATTATCAACATCATTAGCCCCGTTTGAAGTCCAACCAAGGGCACCTGTTTGACACAGGTCAGGATGCAAATCAGTAATACCATCGTTATCATCATCGAGGTCTTCGATGTCTGCGTCTTTGCAGCCATCACTGTCGTGGTCTGATAAGGAATCGGAGGTCCAGCTTAAGGCTCCATCAGGGCAATTATCTGGAGCAAGATCCAAGACCCCGTCATCATCGTCATCAGCATCTTCACTGGAGTCTCGGCAACCGTCTTGGTCGTGGTCTGTAGTCGCTTGAACTGAAATCCAACCTAACTCACCACTAGGAGCAGAACAATCATCAGAGCTATCTGTGACTCCGTCGTTGTCATCATCGGGGTCTTCATTCGAGTCTTGACAGCCATCACTGTCGTAATCTGTTGCCGCAGAGGAAGTCCAACCAGTGTCCCCCTTTGGGCACGTTTGTTCATTGATATCAAGGATACTATCGTTGTCATCATCTGTGTCTTCGAGAGAGTCTTGACAACCGTCTTCATCATGGTCAGTAGTCGCTTGAACTGATATCCAACCCAAGTTTCCAGAAACCGTTGCATTACAAGCATCAGAATCGTCGAGAACTCCATCGTTATCGTCATCAGTCTCTTCAACGTCGGAATCTCTGCAGCCATCACCGTCGTAATCGGTTCCACTGTTTGAAGTCCAATCTAAGACCCCTGTTTGACATCGGTCAGGGTGTAAATCTGTAACTCCATCGTTATCATCGTCGGGGTCTTCTGCGTCATCATCTTTGCAGCCATCTTCATCGTGGTCAGTAGTCGCTTGAACAGAGTTCCAAAGCAGAACGCCTGTTGGACAAGAATCGAGACTGTTGATAACATCGTCGTTATCGTCATCATCGTCTTCTGAAGAACTGTCTTGACAACCATCAGAATCGTGGTCTGATGACGCATTGGAGGTCCAGCCTACAAGTCCGCCTGGACAGTCATCATCATCATCAACGATGCCATCGTTGTCGTCATCATCTTCTTCTGCATCATCATCTTTGCAGCCATCTCCATCGTAATCTGTTACACCATTGGAAGTCCATCCGAGGACACCTGTCTGGCAAAGGTCAGGGAATAAATCTTCAACACCATCGTTATCATCATCGAGATCTTCTGCGTCAGCATCTTTGCAGCCATCTTCATCGTGGTCAGAGGTCGCTTGAACAGAGGTCCAAAACAGAACTCCTGTTTTACAATCATCGAGACTGTTGATAACATCGTCGTTATCGTCATCATCGTCTTCTGAAGAACTGTCTTGACAACCGTCGGAATCGTAGTCTGTTATACTCGTAGAGATCCAGCCGAGAAGTCCAGTTTGGCAATTATCTGGGAATAAGTCGGCAACACCATCGTTATCATCGTCGAGGTCTTCAATGGAAGCGTCGAGACAACCATCTTCATCGTGGTCATTCGTCGCCTGGTCCGAAGTCCAACCTCTGTCACCTGTCTGGCAAAGGTCTGGGGATAAGTCGGCAACACCGTCGTCGTCATCGTCAAGGTCTTCAAGAGAGTCTTGGCAACCATCTTCATCGTGGTCTGTAGTAGCCTGAACTGAAGTCCAACTCAAATCACTTGAAATGTCTGCATCGCAAGCATCAGAGATATCTGCAACTCCATCGTTATCGTCATCGGGGTCTTCAAGAGAGTCTTGACAGCCATCACTGTCGTAGTCGGTTATGGAGTTGGAGGTCCATCCAGTGTCACCCTTAGGGCATGTTACGTCATTGGTATCGAGAACACCGTCGTTATCATCATCAAGATCTTCAGTTGAATTGTCTTCACAGCCGTCTGAATCGTGGTCAGTAATTGAATTTGAGATCCAACCGGTATTACCAGCTAAACAGTCATCGTTATCATCATCGACACCGTCGTTATCGTCATCAGTTTCTTCTGCATCGGAGTCAAGACATCCATCACCGTCGTAGTCATTGGCACTGTTCGAAATCCATCCGAGGACTCCAGTAGGGCAATTATCTGGGAATAAGTCGGCAACACCATCGTCATCGTCATCGAGATCTTCAATCGTTGAGTCTTGACAGCCATCACCGTCATAATCTGTTGTTGAATCTGAAACCCAACCTAAATCACTGGTTGTGGAAGCATCACAAGCATCATCGCCGTCTAAAACGCCGTCGTCATCGTCATCAGTTTCTTCGGCATCGGAATCTCTACAGCCATCGCCGTCGTAATCGGTTCCACTGTTTGAAACCCAACCCAAGGAACCTCCAGCGCAACCATCATCGACGTCTAAAACGCCGTCGTTATCATCATCCGTTTCTTCAGCATCTGAATCTCTACAGCCGTCACTGTCGTAATCTGTTACACCATTGGAAGTCCATCCGAGGACTCCAGTAGGGCAATTATCTGGGAATAAGTCTTCAACTCCATCGTCATCGTCATCAAGGTCTTCACCTGCATCTCGGCAACCGTCTTCATCGTGGTCAGTGGTCGCTTGAACTGAAATCCAACCTAAATCACTGGATGTCGCTGCATCACAGACATCAGAGCCGTCTAAAACGCCGTCGTTATCGTCGTCATCTTCTTCAGCATCGGAATCTCTACAGCCATCGCCGTCGTAATCGGTTCCACTGTTTGAAACCCAACTAAGAACTCCAGTCGGACAATTATCAGGGAATAAATCCTCAACACCATCGTTATCATCATCGAGATCTTCGGTTGAATTGTCTTCACAGCCGTCTTCATCGTGGTCAGTGGTGGCTTGTACAGAAGTCCATCCAGTATTGCCGTTAGGGCAAGTATCTAGGCTGTCATCGACACCGTCACCGTCGGAGTCAGCACGGCCAGCGAAAAACGTTGGATGCTCATCAGCGAGTTCGAGTGTGTTGGAATCGGTCGAAGACGATGAATCTTCGCCATCAATATCGAAGTCAAGAAACATGACTTGTGCAGATGAAATTGCTGACATGATGAACATCATCATAGCCATAACAGAGGCCAGTTGGTGCTTACGCTCCGCTAACATGGAATTGGGTAGGAGTGGTGTCTTTTTATCCTTCCGTTCAAAAGCGCTTTCCATTCGAGTCATAATGTGTATTTTAACCCGGTTTATGATAATACTTTCGTTGGGATAGAGGGCAAAGAAGATGACTGAGAATCGTTTGGATTTACCATGCCTCGACTGCTTTACTTCGGAAGAGAGAGGGTTGTTTTGGACCATCTACTCCAAGCAGGGTGTGTTTCAGTAACTCGGATTCAAGAGGCAAATGTCGTTGTGGTTGAAAGCTATGACAATAATGTAGCAAATCCATTCGAACGCCTAACAGGCACAATTGGCTTGATGCGCAAAGCCCTTGATGAGATTGAGGGCGCCGCTATCGAACGAATGGTTGTCATCACCGACCAATCCTCTACTCAAGGAGTCATGCGAAGGGGAGCAACAACAGGAGTTGCTCTCGATGATGTTCACGGACTTGGCTCGTTAACAGTGGAAGTACTGAGCCGAATGGGGGCCAAATTAGGTGTTAAAACAAAGGTATATCGTATCCAACCGGATAAAATCCATGACTCTCTATCCCACATCCATGCTTTTCTCGTCGGTGATGAGGACTCTCCTGAATACGAAGTCGTGACATGGCAGGCATAGCCTCAAGTAGGCTGCCTCAGAGTTTGTTATATGAGCGAAGAATTCCTCGTTGAACAAGCCAAACAAATAGATACTGAGTTCCTCATTTACACAGGAAACTTCTGCGGCTATTGCACTGCAGCAAAGCGTTTGCTTGACCGGAAAGAGCTCTCATTCACCGAGTTCAATTACGATGAAGTTCCGAATTTGCGTCAGAAGATCGTCGAAGCAACGGGACATCGTACTGTACCAGTCATTTTCGACATCACAGGTGAACAACCCGTATACATTGGCGGCTATGATCAATTACAACCGTATTTGCGACAGCGCAGTTAACCATTCCTTCAATGCAGCATGGTGTTCCATCGGAATCATGTGGCCCTTTGGATGTTCAATCAATTCCATTGCCCAACCCGCAGATTCAAACACGTGAGCAACAGCCCAACCGTCTTGAATTGAAACTCTTAGATCACGTTCACCGTGCATCCAAAACAAATGCTTTGCTTCGAGTTCGGCAAGGCGGAGGCGGAGTTCCATTTCCCGCACTAATCGCGTACCCATTGCCACAACACCAACTATTCGGTCTGCAAGTGGCAACTGTAGCATTTCCTGAGCCATTGCACCGCCTTGTGAAAAACCACCAACCACCAAAGGTCCGAGTGGTGCTTGTTCTGCAATGAGTTGTTCGAGTTGTGAAAGAGAAGAGTCGACATCGATGAGTTCTCTTCGAGAAAGAGTCATTCGACGTGTAGCATCTGCATCCTCATCCTCATAGCGCCACCAAGTTCGCCCACGACGAGGATGTGAATAACGTGCTTCAGGAACGATAAGAGTCCAGCCTTCGGGAAGTATTTTCTCTGCAAAGGGACGCATCATGCTGGCATCACCAGTCATTCCATGCATCATAATGAGGGTCGGCAAGGTATCACTTCACAGCGTCCACTGAAACATGAGAGCCCCAGCCACTTTGAGATGGATATACGACTCAGGACCTCGTACCGTCACTGTGAGTGAATATTCGCCTGCATTGGATGGGATCGTACCGATGGCTCCTTTTTCAGTCGCTCCAGCACCCCATGCACGTGTCAAAGGAGATGCTCCAGCATGGTCTTTCATTGACAATGAACCTGAACTCGGCCCGTTGCTGGCGATTTCCACATCTAAATACCAAACTAAAGTGTTCCACTCTCCTTCAGAAGGGTGTCCTTCATCGAGGAATGTATCGTAGACTTCTTGGTCGTTTTCTTCATACAAACGGTCAATTAAGTCACGGGCACGATAAAAATACACATCGCCCGAATAGCCATCACGAGCGGCATTCAAATCCATTCGTAATTGCCGTTCGCCATCTGCATCCCTCCAGACAAAGTTTTCGAGGAATCCCTTACTTCCACTAAAGGTGTAGGAGAGTTCATGACCTTCGTCAGAGGTTGCTGAAACTCGTGCATCACCGTTGTTAATCGAATCGGTTGTAGCGGTCCAATCCTGGCCGAACAACGTGAAACCCCATGTATCACCAATAACCCATGGGAAGGAAAAGACAGGTTGCGGCTCTCCATTCTCATAGACTGAAAGTCCGTCAAGTGTGACTCTGCCTATGAATGGATTGTGGTTGATTACAGCATGTCGTTGTGCTTCGCGCTCTGATGAGATACCAAGGCGATAAACGCCTTCACCTTCATCGATTTCGGCTACGACCAATCGAGCACTGTCTTCACCGAACTGAGGAGTGATGAATGTGTAGAGCCATTGGTCGCCAATTTCCCAGACCGGAAGCAACTTTTGTTCTTCTGTAGTGGAATCACTTCCATTATCCGCTAACGAACCTGTTGTACAACCAGCCAAAACGCTGGTGCACATCAAGAGCAGCAACATTACGGTGGCTTCGAACCTACGACCCATGTCCGACCCTAACGGGCTTTCTTCATGAGCCTAACGCTTCAAAGAGTCTCAAAGGAGGCCTGATTGCGAAAGTCGGCCTGTTCCAGCAAGTACCACTGCAACGATCGACATCAACTTGATGAGAATGTTGAGTGATGGACCCGAGGTATCCTTGAATGGGTCACCAATGGTATCGCCGATAACAGCTGCTTCGTGAGTAGCATCGCCTTTCTTAGCGCCTTCAATGTGACCTTGTTCGATTGCTTTCTTGGCATTGTCCCAAGCACCACCTGCGTTTGCCATGAACAAAGCCATGAGAACACCTGTGACTAAAGAACCAGCAAGAAGACCACCGAGTGCGTCCCAACCAAGAACCAGTCCAACAATGACTGGAGCAAGGATTGCTACAACACCAGGACCAACCATCTCTCGAAGAGCAGCCTTGGTTGAAATGTCAACACAAAGTTGTGAATCAGGATAGGTTGTATCTCCAGCGATGATCTTTTCAGGCCAAGTTGTAGCATCTTCTAAATCACCTTCGAATGAAGAATCTTTTGCCAAAGTTTCCCGCATGATACCAAATTGGCGTCGGATTTCAATAACCATATCGCCTGCTGCCTTTCCGACAGAGGTCATGGTCATAGCAGCGACGACAAACGGCAGCCCACCGCCGATGAGAAGTCCGATGACAACCATTGGGTTATCGAGTGAGAGGTTCAAGTCGCCCGTATCTAAACTCGTGATGGCGGCTATGTAAGCAGCGAACAAAGCGAGTGCTGTCAAAGCAGCAGAACCAATTGCAAATCCTTTGCCGACTGCAGCGGTTGTGTTTCCAATTGAATCGAGTTCATCAGTAATTGCTCGGACTTCTGGTCCTAGACCACTCATCTCTGCGATTCCACCTGCGTTATCTGCAACTGGACCGTAAGCATCGACTGTCATGGTAACACCGACTGTAGCAAGCATACCCATTGCAGCCATTGCAATGCAGTAAAGTCCGTATTCATCACCGCCGAAGTGATTTGCTCCAAGAATACCACCCGCAATCAACAAGATTGGAACGAAGGTGGACATCATACCGACTGAAAGTCCTGCAATAGCGTTTGTAGCAGGGCCAGTTTTCGACATTTCACCGATGTGTTGAATGGCCTTTGGCTTAATGAAACCAAAGATAGGTTCAATTCCAGTATAATATTCTGTAACCAGACCGATGAAGATTCCGACAATGCTGCCGAGAACGACTGAATGCATAACTCCGATGTCAACATCGATGAGGCCTTGGCCAAGGGTGCCTTCTGTAAGAGACATATAGCCGCCAATCCAAAACAGAATCGCAGCGATGAACGTGGTGTTTCGAAGTGCTGCTGCAGCATCTTTGCCGTTCTTGAGAATAAACATAGAGAACACACCAACAATTGAAGCAAGGTAACCAATGAGGCCGAGCATAATTGGCATCATGACATAATCGACACCCATAAGATCGGAATTGCTTGCAATAATCATTGCAGCGATGATTGAACCTACGAAAGATTCGAAGATATCTGCACCCATTCCTGCAACATCGCCAACGTTGTCGCCAACGTTATCTGCGATTACACCAGGGTTACGTGGGTCATCTTCAGGGATACCTGCTTCGACTTTACCGACAAGGTCAGCACCGACGTCCGCAGCTTTGGTGTAAATACCGCCACCGACTCGAGCGAAAAGAGCGATGGATGAAGCACCCATTCCAAATCCTGCTGCTGAAGAAAGGTTCGAACCATCTTCTCCGGCACCAAGCCAGTATGCAATGAGAGAAATTCCAAGCAGACCAAGTCCACCAACAGAAAGACCCATGACGGCTCCACCGTTATATGAAACTGCCAAAGCACCGGCTTTGCCTTCATTCTTGGCAGCCATTGTGGTTCGACCATTTGCAGAAGTTGCTGCACGCATTCCCGAGAATCCGGCAAGAACTGAAGCAATTGCACCTGCAAAGAAGGCGATTGCGGTCTCAGTATCGTTCAGATACGCCAAGATTGCACCGACAACAACGATGAACACAGAAAGTACTTTGTATTCTGCAAAAAGAAACGCCATTGCACCTTCTTGAATTTCCTTCGTGATATTGGCAACTTTCTCGTTGTCAATTTTGACTTTGTTCACTTGTTGGTACAGCATAAACGCAATAACAAGTCCTACGAGACCTGCACCTGCGGCAATCATTGGTATATTTTCCATCATCATAGAACACCTGTAAAGCCGGCGACCAAAGAACCCTTCATAAGTGGTTCCCCAAAAAAAATACCCTCTGTACTACTTTTTGAGGGTTTTACCTTACCGCCGATACAATCGTCAATACAGAATAAGCAAGCAATTGTTGAAAGAGGAGAGACGACAGCATGGGGATGATGAGCATCACTGCAGAGGAGGTCTTGGCCGAGATTGGTCCAGTTCAAGAGATCCTTGATGAGCATGATGGAGTCGTCACAGTCTTGGACACAACCGATGGAAACATCATGCTATCACTCGATGGTGGATGCACCGGTTGTTCTTCAACGCCGATGACTGCAATGCAAATCTACTATTCACTCAAAAAACTGGACCACATCAACGATGTGATTTTTGTCAATGGCGAATTACCGGAATACATGCGCACATTCATCGACAAGAAAATGGAAAAGGAAGCGACAAGCACAGAACAAGTCGATACCGATTCATCTCAACCTCGTGGCGAAATTGTCTGATTACTCTTCTTCGGTAGATTTTCCAATCGTGTGTGGATTCGCACCAAAAGAGACATTTTTACCCTTAATATTCATTCGAGCTGCAATTGCTATCACTATACAAACCAGTGAGAGTGGCTTTGGAAGATAATTTGAGCCCCATAACTCCCCTCCCGAAAGCGAGAGCCACCAAAGGACTGCTGCTGCTGCAATTAAGAACAGAGCAATTATATTTTGAACGATGTTTTCCGCTTTCTCTGAACGTGAAAAGGTCGCAATAAAGGTGAAGAGTATAACCGAAACACCACAGAGCAATTCGGCCAAGCGTTCAATGAAATCAGTACTGACCATGAAGGAGCCTATGGCTTGTGGTTCTTCAACATGAAGTTCGTCTACGAATGGAGAGAGCAATGTTTGAGAAGGGGCGAGTGTATCCTCCGCCATGGCAGGTGGCGGTTTCACACTCCCGAAGGCTCGACCGAGTGGCCCACCTTATTTTTCTCGTAACCAAATCGCTTCTGTGCTCCACCAAGTGGCGGTTTTGCTTGAACTCAATGGAGCGAATGTGTTCAGAGTTCGATCGTACCAAAACGCGAGCCGAATGCTTGGTGGACTCACCGATGATTTAGGAGAACTCGTCGCAAGCGGTCGTCTCTTAGAAATAAAAGGGATTGGAAAAGGCCTTGGTTCTGCTCTTACTCAAGCCATTGCTGAAGGACGTTGGCCAAGCGATTGGGTCGATTTGCATGAACAAACGCCGAAGGGTTTGATCGAAATGCTCGGTATCCCTGGCCTTGGACCAAAGCGAATCAAATTGATGAAAGAAGAACTCGGCGTTGATTCTGTTGCGACCTTGAAACAGGTGGCACTTGATGGACTGATTGCCCCCATGAAGGGCTTTGGTGAAAAATCGCAACAACGGATGCTGGATGGCATCGAATTACTTGCACGCTTCAGAGCACGTCGAAGACTCGATGTCGGTTTGATGTATGGTGAGGCTTTTCAAACTAAAATAGCGACAATCGATGGCGTCATTAAAGCACAGTTAGCAGGAAGTGCCCGGCGGCGTAAAGAAACCATTGGGGATTTGGATTTGGTTGTCGCAGTCAAGGATGAGAACCGTGCGATGGTATCAGAAGCAATTCTCGGATTACCAGGTATCGCAGATATCAAAGGTGCAGGGGATTCTAAAATCAGTATTATTCTTGACACAAGCATCTTCGAAGGTGGATTCACTGTCGGCCATATTGACCCAAATGTATTGGATGCTATTGGAGGAGAGGATTACGAACAATTGGAAAGCGGTGGTACGATTGACGCCCAAGTACGATTGGTACCCCCTGAAGTATTCCCGTTCACTTTAGCCTATTTCACCGGCAGTAAAGAGCACAACATTGCATTGCGTCAACGAGCCATAGACCGTGGCTTAAAACTCAATGAATTCGGATTGATACCAGATGCTAAGGCTGGAGATTTGAAGGGAATGGCTGCAGCTCAATTCTCACTTCCTGCTACCAGTGAAGAAGATATTTACCGTCATCTCGACCTTGAATGGGTGACGCCTGAACTTCGAGAAGATACCGGCGAAATATTGGCTGCAGAATCTTCAGGTTTGCCTTCCTTGCTTACTGGAAAGGATATTCGCGGAGCATTACATAACCATACCACGCTTTCCGATGGTGAAGCGACTCTTGAGCAAATGGCGGACACTGCCCGTAAAATGGGATGGAATTGGCTCGGTGTTGCAGACCACTCACCCACACTCAAAATTGCAAACGGCGCAAGTGCTGAAGATTTGTTACAACAGGGCGCTACAATACGAGAATACAACAGCAACTGGGCAAAAGAAGGGGTAGACTTCCGTTTATTCCATGGTGTTGAGTCAGATATTCTTGAAGGTGGTCGGTTGGATCATCCTGATGATGTACTCGCCCAACTGGACTACACAGTTGCCTCTGTCCATGCGATTTCAAAGTGGAATGCACGTGATGAGATTCAAAATACAGAAGAATTAATGCGCTGTATCGACCATCCTTCGACGACTATTCTCGGCCATCCTACAGGAAGAATATTGCAAGGAAGAGATGGTTATGAAGTGGATATGTTTGCTGTTCTTGAATACATGGCTGAACTGAATGATGATGGTCATTTGAAAGTCGTAGAACTGAATGCAAGCCCTTACCGTTTAGACTTAGATTGGCGTTTGTGCAAACATGCGAAGGGATTAGGTGTCCCAATCATCATCAATCCTGATGCTCATTCGATTCGTGGATTAGCGGACATAAGTTACGGAGTAATGGCTGCTCGCAAAGGCTGGATTGAAGCAGGAGATGTATTGAATTCTCTCTCTGGAGAACAACTGTCGCACCGACTTGCTTGAGGAGATTCGAACCACACCTTCATGTCACACCTGTTGGTGGGAGTGGTATGCGTCTCTTGAGAACCCTCGTTTTGGGAGGAGTCATGTTGATTCCAGGTCTTCTTTTGACGATGCTCATTTGGTACCTTGCCGGACAACCGACAACTGAACCAATGGAATCACTCATTTGCAATGGAATCCCTCTTCTCTCAGTCACTCTTGGATTAGTGTTCGGATGGAAGACCGGTGAAGCCTACTCAGTCAAAATAGAATCTTGAGGTGAGCTGATGTCCAGCATCAAAGTAGAACAATGGCACGAACTTGGTACGCTTTTTGAAGCCTTTTTTAATTCGATTAATGGCCGAGTTGAATGGAATGAGGAAGTTCTACAGTTCACCTCCCCTTCTGACCAAGTGGAAACAAGCCTCTCCATCTATCAAAACGGTCGCTTTGCTGCTGCTATGCCATTGCATGGGATCGATGCAAAGGTCGAACAGGTCATTTTCAATCAACAAGACTTTGAAATTCAACTTCTCGGCAATGGTGTAGACTATGTTTACAGAGTACCTCCACAATTGCTGACATCTCAAGGTGAATGATATGAAGCGGAGTGAAAAAGCAGAACGGATTGTCGTCATGCTGGAAGAATTCTACCCTGAGACGCCGGTTCCTCTCGACCATCAAAATGATTTCCAATTACTCGTTGCAGTTTTAATGAGCGCTCAAACGACCGATGTCAAAGTCAATCAAGTCACTCCAGCCTTGTTTGCCAAGGCACCAACACCTGAAGCAATGGTGAAACTTAGTATCGATACTATTCTCAACGATATTCGCCAAGTCGGATTAGCACCTACAAAAGCAAAACACATCCTCAGACTCTCTGAATTATTAGTCGAACGTCATGCTGGTATCGTACCTCAAAGTTTCCAGCATCTCGAAAATTTACCCGGTGTTGGCCATAAAACTGCAGGTGTCGTAATGGCTCAGTCTTTTGGAGTACCAGCATTTCCAGTTGATACGCACATCCATCGCCTTGCTGCCCGCTGGGGCTTATCGAATGATACCACTGTAGAGCGAACTGAACGCGACCTCAAAGCCATATTTCCAAAGAGACTCTGGAATAAGTTACACTTGCAAATAATCTTTTTCGGTAGAGAATATTGTCCTGCCCGAGGCCATGATCTCACACAATGCCCTATCTGCTCATGGACTACGACAAAAAAGCGTATTGCCCAGGAAAACAAACGGTAGTCTCAGAAGAGTGAAAGGTCGCGTGCAGCGATATTTGCAAGAATCAAAACTCCAACGATGATTGCTGTGACTCGCAGGGCAGTATGTTCACTCTTTTGATCATGTGATTCACGAAGTAGCGCATAGCCAATCATTCCCAAACCAAAGGCTTGCATGATGCTGCTAACAGAGGAAATTACCCGTGCTAAATCTGTATGTGCTTCAGTATCTTCTGCGATTTTGTCAATCACGCCTTCTTGTTCCATGTCGTAATCGACAATCGATGGAGGACCAAACATTCCAACGACTTCAACAAAGACAACTGACGCAAGCAGAAGGATAACACCCAACATAAGCCATCGATGGAAGGAATAACTCATTGGTGATTGCTGGAAGCCGGCAGCCGGTTGATATGGAGATGGAGGGATAGGTGCTGCGACACTGGGCATTGCGAGAGGAGCGACTGGTGGTGGAAGGCTTTGCATAGCCCTCACTTCAAGAACGGGGTTATTGTTGTTGGGTTCTCAAACATTGAAGACTGAAGATGCCATTGCCAAGATCAACGAGGTGGCGTAGGAAGTGATACCTGCAACCCATAGCAATTGTATGGCTTGGCCAAGAGCGGTGATTTTCCCTCCGCCCCTTAGCCTGTTAGAAATGACTGAAACAGCCCAGACTTGGAACAAAATCAAGATGGATACAATGATTTTGAACAGTCGTATATTTTCTTCGACACCGGATGCATCATCCATGATTGGAAGAGAAAGGCCTGCTCCAAACTCAGACAGAACACTGACGTCGGTATCGGTGAAACTTGAGGCGACACCTGCAATAGATTCGCCAAGTTTCGTGACGATTGAAATCGTGACGTTCAAGCTGGTCACACATGCGATAAGTAATCCAAGCGCAACACCACGCATGGTACTGGCAGAGAGTGATCTGCGATGGCGTAATGAAAGGAGGCTACCAACAGAACGTGAGACAAGTTCAGCAGTTTGGGCAGGCTGCCCAGATGAATGGGAACCTTCAATGTAAATCCGAGTATACCGCGAAATAACTGCTGAGTTCGTGTCCGCGTTGAAGTAATCCCATGCACGGTCAGAGTCGATTCGAGTGGAAAGACGGCGTTCTAAACGGTCAATGGAATCGTCAAGCATTCCGAAATCAATTCCCCGTAGTGCCTTGATTGTGGCTGATGGTTCTGCTGAACGAGCCTGTGCAGTACCACCAAGGGCTCGGATAAAGTCAGGGTATGTTTCATCCCGACGATGAATGAGTCGTTCTTCACGAGCGACCATGAACGCTGGGACGAGCATTGGCGACAATGGGGCTGCAATGAAAAGTAGACCATAACGGTCCCATTGTGTTGTAACTGCTTCCCAAGCTGAGAGAATGGTAAAAAGAGTCACGATCAAAAGAATGACCGTGAGTATGCTTGAACCTACCAAGGAGCGAATGAAGTTGATTCTAAATGGCGTATCAAGGTCGTCTCGTGCAAATGTAGGGTCTTCTGGAATCGTAGCACGGAATGCAAATACGCCTCCAATTTGAAGAAATGTGAACAGCAGCCCTGCTAACAAGAGGAAACGTAGTCTGCTTGCTACCATGATTGGCGTATCGCTGGCAGAACCAACTTCGAACAGCACCAAGTGGATTCCTGCAATCACTAAACCAAACAATCCCGCTGTGACCAAGGATACATAGATTTCTTTCATTGCATCGACTGATTCAAGGCGTGTATCGTATAATGTAGAGTATTGTTCTGCAATCGTTTCTTGCTCTGAGCGCATAAAATCATCGATTGCTTGCCCTGCTTCAATTGAAAAAGCCATTCGATCGAGGAAATCAGCCCACAAAGGACTTGGGCTCTGCTGAGCCACAATTCGAGATGCTTCAGGTAAAGAGGTATGCCATTTATCGACTAATATCTCAATTCGCTTTACTTCATTTGCTAATTCACCGTAATCACTCATCTGTTTGAGAATGTCGAAAATTGATTGAGCAGCAACTTCCCCGATGGAAAGAATTCCCATTCGAGTAATGAACATGTGCATTTCTTTTTCGATGAGGTTCGCTGCACTACGGACTTCCAACAGCGGGAATCCCAACGCAGCACCACCTGCGAGAAGTGGTATAATTATGATGAAGAGAACGCCCGCACTTCCAGAAAAGAGGCCTTGTTCACCCATGCCTCCAGTGACGGAAATAAAGATGATCGAAAAGATTAGACCAGCAAGTGCTGCCCCACCAACCATGAACACAAGGAATTGAACAATTGGGATTTCTATACGTCGCAGCGCGATTTGCCAGTAAGACAGTCGCTGCATACATCATCCCTCAGTCGTGGTTTATGCCTTTCCAAGTATCCACGGCCTTGTCGAAATATTCCCAACCGCTGTTGTAGTAGATTCCAAGTAAATCGAAGACATCATCGTAATGTGTCAGGTCTCTGTCAACCATGCGTTGAAGAGCGTCAGCACGTTTGAGCATTTCATCGTAAATATCACGCTTATTGGCGAATCCTGCCATTGCAGCGATTTTATTTTCCAACAAATGGCTTTGGAACATTCCTCGGAAATAGTGCTTATCCTTTACAGGGTCCCATTCGAACATTCCCCGAGTCAGGACACCATCGCTGTGTTTGTTGTAGCCAATGACCTCATCGATACCTGTGACACGTCGAGCAATTCCACCACCTGGAGCTTCGACAACTTCTTGGAAGATGGCGAAATTCAAGTTATCGAAGAAACGAATTGGAACATTGATTGGGTCACCTGTGAATCGTTGAATCATCTTAACGATCGAAGAAGCGTGGAACGTTGCGATAACTGGGTGACCTGTCTGCATTGCTTGGAAGGCTGTCGCCCCTTCAACACCACGAATTTCACCAATGATAATGTAACGAGGACGACTACGAAGAGCTGCTTTGAGAAGGTCAAACATTTCGACACTTGAATCTTCATTCTTTGAAGGACGAGTGACGAGGCGTTGCCAAATCTTGTGACGAACTTTGACTTCCGGGGTGTCTTCAGCAGAATAGATTTTGACATTGTGATCAATGAACGGTAAAATCGCATTGAGCGTCGTCGTCTTTCCAGATGCTGTTTCTCCCGAAACAAGAACGGACATACCATACTCAAGACAAATCCAAATGTAGGCTGCTACTTGAGCAGAAATCGTACCCCATGCAATCAGTTGAGTAATAGAAATCGTTTCTTCAGCGAATTTACGGATGGTAAACGATGGACCAAGCATCGATACATCGTCAGAGAAAATAATGTTAATACGTGAGCCGTCGAGCAAAGCACCATCGATGATAGGCCGATTATCAGAGACCGGACGACCAATGCGCTCAGACATCGCACGTAAGAATCGGGCGAGGATTTCTCGATCACGGAATCGTATGTTTGATGTTACCATTCCAAACACTTTGTGATCCATATGTATATTCTTCAACCCGATCGAGTGAATATCTTCCAGCATCTCATCGGAGAGTAGGGGTTCCAGCGGTCCGTTTCGAATCAAGTCGCGAATAATGGTATATTTCAGAAGGGTGCGTTGTTCGGGAGTTACAATCATTCGCTTGTCATCTAACCCCATCATCTCCCACATTCGTCCTTGACGGCGAACTCCAGTCGTGAGGTCATCTTCAAGCACTGTGTATCTCTCAATCATTTGACCGAGAATTGCTTCGAATTCATTATCTGTTGTGAAGGACGGAGCGGTTGGTGCTTCTTGGAGAAGAATTTCAACCAACTCACGACGAATATTCTCTTCTTCTTCTGTCAACTGTGGTTCCAATCCAAACCAAAGAACTTGCCCACCACCTTCTTCATCGGCAGGAGGTTCGTAAATGTGGATGAAAATTGGTTCCTTAGCGAGATAGATAAGATTGAGTGGGCGTTGCTTTTTGGCACCTCTATCAAGGGGACCGTAATAGACAGGACGTGTTCCATATCTTGCTTCGAAATCCTTGACCCAATTCGCAACGTGAGGATGAGCATTCATGACGCCATTGAGGTCGCCCTTTGCAAATCCAGTTTCTTCTTCAGCCATCTCGAATACCTCCTTCAACTTACTGCAGTAATATCCACGATAAAGCCCATGCTTGGCTCGACACGCCATCCAATTGAGGTCTGAACAGGTCCAGCAGCGCGTAAGTAACGAGTAACAACGATGTTTCGTTTGATTTCTCCCCCAATCATGGTTGTCATAAGGTCCAATACCACTTCTGCAGAACTTCGCAGGTTATGCATCAACTTTGCATCCATTTCTTCAGGGTCCATGCAGAGCATGAGAGAACGGCCTTTCGAAGAGATTTGACGAAGGCGTTGCATCAATTTGAATCGACTGGCATCATCGAGATGAGAAGGCATCAATGAACTTGCAGAATCGATAACAACGACATCAGCAAGTTCGATTGCTTCAGAATCCAAGAGCTGTTCAAGGCTGACATCTGGATTTGATTCGGCCATGGAACCATACCGGCTGAAAACCATAAGTTTTCCTTCACGGATAGCGTCAGTAATTCCATATCCAACCGATTCCATTTGTTCAATCCAACCCCGAGTAGTTAATTCAGTGGTAATGACCAATACTTTGACTCCATTTTCAACCATACCAAATACAAGTCGCTGTGAAATCAAAGATTTCCCACCTCCGACTGCACCTTGAAGGACATAGAGAGAACGATTTGGCAGACGAAGACCCATTGAATCGGCAAGTGAATCAGTTTCTAGGTCGTAAGGAAATCCGTCTTCAACGGGCTTGTGAGCGACCTTAAATGGGTCTTTTTCACTCGAATCATAATTCATGAAGTTTCACCTCCTCGTTCATGCTTGTACTCATTGATGGACCTGATGAACCATCGGACCTGGCAGTCGCATAGATTGAAATTTCAGAATTATCATTGAAGGTGTTGAACAAAGCAGCACTCACCGTCACTTCAAGCAAAATATTTGGGTCCCAGCTCGTCGAGGTACCTGGGAAGAAATCGGTATCGATATCGATATCTAAATCGTCGTCATCAAGGGGGACACCGTCAACTATAATGGCAAGTGATTTTTCATCCATCGTATGGATACCAGTGTTTTGAATGTAAAATGTAATCTCATTTGGGTTTGCAGTGGTTGAAAGTGACACCATCATTGGATCTCCTGCAAAGTCAATACCAATCTCTCCAGAAAGTTGCATCCCCTGTTGTTGTTGTTGAATCAAACGAGTGGTTGAAGACCATTCTTGAACAAGAACTGCACTTGCAGCACTCGAGATCAATAATGCTGTAACCAGCATAATGATTGTTGATGCACCGCCGTCTGCCATTCAAACACCTCATTCTGTGACTATGATACGTGATACGCTGGTTTCTCCGACGGTCAAACTCAAGCGGGTATAGGGTGTGCCTTGATCAGCACTGATTAAAGAAATAGTTTCTCCTGAAAACCAATTACTTGCACTGATGGAAGGATTGAATTGAGAATCTCCAGAGTTAATGGTCGTTGGCGAGGAGCCATCAAAGAAAATCCAAGCCTCATTGGTAGAGAGTGTTTCAGAGCCACTGTTCGTGATATTTGCATGGAGATAAGGACTTACTGTGGATGAGAAAACGGCATTTCCATCACCCGTTTGGTCTTTAACCTGAATCGATGCAGGGTCCGCTGAACAGATTCCACGATTAACGATCGAATCCAGTGAAATGATTTTCCCGTCACCATCCACTGTGAATGGAACAGAAAAACCTGGGCAATCACTTGAGATGAGGGTGCCGTCAACATAACCTGTGCCCGTGCCAGCAAGGGGATCAAGAGCAATCGCTTCAATAGCATCTAAGTATCGAGCATTGTCAATTGTAAGGATTGGTTCGGGGGTGTGAGCAGATTCGATAGCTTCCAGCGAGGTTGCCATTTGACTGTTCAATGTCGTTACGGCCATTGAAAAGACCACCAACATAGAGATCCCAATAATGAGACCTCCAACCCCGACCGAAGCACCCATATCAGACTTCACCTCGAAGTGATTTCACGTTTCGCCATGAACTAACAAGCGATGAAAACGTGAGCAACTCCTTGTGCGTCAAATGATCGTCGAGAGCCGCTTCGGATTCACCAGGTTCTGCAAGTTGAACAATAGCAAGCACCTTTCGGCCTTCATCATCAGAGAGCATTCCAGAAGCCATCGCTTTTTGAGCAAAACTTACTGCGGCCATACCGGACATGTTGTCGAGTAAGAGTGCAGAAATTGTTGGAGCACCGACATTATTCGTATCATTGCTTGCACCAAATGAGGGTGCATGCAAAAATGGATTTGCAGCCAAAGCTTGTGCTTCATACAGTTCAACCAGTGGAGCGTCATCGGTCCCCATCAATCGATCGGTACCGGTCACATTGACTATTTCTCCGGATGCGGTTACGATTTTATCGCCACCTTGAGCGGAATGGTCACCAGCACCATCGGTATGAGACCCATCGCCTTGAGCTGCAGACGGGGCTTCAGTCAGTCGAACTTCTACCAGACGCAAGACATCTTCAACGGTGTCAAGGCGTGAACTGATGAGGCGTTCGAGTCCTGAAGTATCAACGGTGGTGCTCACCTGAGCCGGAGCCGCAACAGGGGCAAGATTTGCAGCAACAGTAGGGACGCTGCCGATACTGTTGAGGCGAGCCATAGTCGCTCCTGGACTAATCGTCCATGCGTCTTCAGCATTGAGTTCTCCTTCCTCTGGAAGTGGCACCTGTTCAATGGCGATGTTGGCCATTATCTTGAGGCGATCTTCGGTAAGAGCTGCGTCAGCATCTTGGTTTTGTGGTACATTTTTACTAAAAGGCCATGCCATACATATTCCTCCTTAACAATCTTAGCAGAAGCTAAGATGTCTCAAACCACCCCTGCGCCGGAAGCAGTTGAGTCGATGTTGATAACAGATTGAGTCGAACCACCAGTTCCAACGTGGATGTGAAGGTCGATACTCGCATCTCCATTATCAGCACTGCAATCAGTGCCTGCAATCACAGCACGAATCCACACAATGTAAGGTTGCTGAGGTTGAAGTTCTGCGGTGTCTCCAATAACAACAGTTGTGTCAGCCGCATCCATTTCTTGGATGTCTGCTGTTCCTGCAGCCCCGAAGATACCTTCGATTTTTCCATCATCACAAAACATTTGGTAGGTGATTGAGTTAAGCATTACAGGAGAACTTCCCGGTGCGAGTTGAGCAAAGAACATGTATGAATCAGCACCAACATATCCCAATTGTGTAGCATCTGGAGCCACAAATCCTGCATTCAGAACGAGTTTTCCTGCAAGGTTTTTTGCCGTATCTTTTCCAGTAGTCTCAGCATTTTGCTGGAGTTTCTCTGCTGTTTGAATGATGACCGCTGCTGCAACTGCTGCAACCAAAATCAATGCAATAAAGACAATCATGGCGCCGATACCAATCGCAGCCAGTTTGTCATCTTGAATATCTCGTGGTTCAGTCTTCATACAACCACCGATCCTGCACTAACATCTGAACCATAATTCAAAGTTTCAAATGTAAAGCCACCTGCTTTCGATTGAATCAAAAGCGTATGTGCGGCATTTGATGCGGGTTCGCAAACTTGAATCGAAAGTGCGGTGAGTTCGATATCGTAGGTAACCTTCGAGACCAAAAGTCCACCAACGGCAGCAAGACTGCCAACTTCTGATGCTGCGGCAAAGGTTCCAGTAACCGCTCCAGCTTCGCAGACAATTGAAAAATCAATGTCTCTAGGATCGATGGTTGAAGAACCAGGTGCAAGTTCAAAGGTAATGTACAAATTACCATCTTCAATGATCATCACGCTGAGAACCATGACTTTCGATGAGAGCATATCGGTCGTCTCTGCTCCTGTGTTTTGAGCATTCTGTTGCAACTTTTCTGCAGTTTGAATAATGACTGCTGCTGCAACCGCGGCTACCAAAATCAGTGCGATGAAAACAATCATTGCACCAATACCAATCGCTGCGATAGTATCGCTTTTTTCGTTCGTATTTTCTTTCATATTTTCACCATTTTAAACCTCCCCGTGAACGGGGTGGAGTAGGATTGAGTTCAGGACGTACCCCCTGAACTCATGTTAATTCGAAGTGGCATTCGGATGATAGCCACTTCGTCGGGAGCAAGACGCGCCACAAAAGGAATAGTGTCAGAGGTATAACCTGGTGGGAACCATGGCGAGAGGAGAACGTCAGAGATAGGTTCCATCGAACGATTTTGTGCACGGATGGTGACAAAGACTTCACCCGTTCGGATTTCATAACCAGTTGTGATTGCAAGTTTGCGCGAAAGAGGTACTTCGTCGGAAGATTGACGGCGGTTTGTAGCGACATTGAAACGGACGGGGAGATTTCCTCCCGGTGCGATGGTTGGAAGGTCGATTGAAGACGGTGTAGAAGTCCACCCTTCAGGGACTGGTGGAGAAAGTCGCATAGGTGGCATAGCAACTGGTCCATCGTTAATGATACGAATGACAAGAACGCCTTCATCGCCGCCAGCAGGCCATCGTGTCTCTAATCCCATCCAAAAGTGTCGGAAGAGGAACGGATTGAGAGTTGAAGTGTTTCCGCCAATCAAGTCATCAACGAGAAATTCAACTTCTCCGGCTGCGCCACCAACGTCTCCGATTTCAGCTGCACTTGTTGCACTGCGAAGACGGAGGAGGATCGTTTCGATGTCGCGTTCGCTCACTTTCTTTTCATTCAATAAACGATGTAACATCGCGATGTTGCGACGAAGATATAAGACATCTTCTTCAAGTTCAAGCAGTGATGCTTCTGCATTCTTTACACTTTCCAGCGCACGTCCAAGTTTATGTGAATGTAGGAATCTCCTTGCTTCGCCAATTTCGAGGTCTGTACCTGCGAGTGAATTGGTATCGTCATGGGCAACACCCAACACCATGGTTTCGAGTTGTTGCGAAATTGTCCTGGCCTGTTCAGTCATCTCTGGTGAGGCTTCTGCATCAGGGTTCGAACCGGCTGGGGGTTCGGTAGATGCACCCGGTGGTGGGGGTGGTGGAGGTGCTGGCTGCGAACTTTGTGTATTCGACCTGCTCTCGAATTGAGGCATTACCTCGAGTGATTTCTCTTCGTCTAAGAGAGAGAGAAGAGATTCAGGAGGCGATACTTCGTCCATATCAGGCATCATCATTCACCTCCTCACTGGAAAAGAGTGCTTCAGGGTGAAGGGGTCTGGAAGTGTCAACATCACCGAAAATCTCGTCGAGGTTCAATCCATCTGCTGCAAGTTCATTAAAGAGACGAGCAGGGTCGCCTAAATCTCTCTCAAGACGTATTGACTTCACTTCGATATCAGTCAGGCGGCCATAAAGTGAACCATACATGTGATCTGCTCGACGGATGAGTAACCAAACTCCAATAACAACTACTCCAATATAGGTTGCAAGACTAATCATGTTGATACTATCCATCGTGAGCCGAGGTTCGATTCCAAGAATAATTGCAAGCATCCCGAGAACAGGAACAGACAAAATCCAACTGAGTTGACGGCGTGCTTTTGCCAATTCATCGAAATGGTCTCCGTACAAGGTCGAGACACCTTTTCGAGCACGTTGGTAATCTTCGTGGAGTAACCGGAATTCTGCGGTGGTGCCCCAAGATACTCTCCAGATCCAAATTGCTGAGATAATAAGAACAACAAAGCTCCACCACATTTGAGAAAAGATGTGGAATGAGAATCCAAGGCCAAGGACGCCAGAATAAATCCCGAGTAGGCGGAAGTTATCATTCTGTGCCGTGAGACGGAATAAGATCACAGAGACAAGTAAACATGCTATGCATGAGATGAAACTATTCGAGACACCAGGTGACCAAGAAGAGACTTCTTCTTTGAGTACCAATTCATCATTGGATTCGACATTCCGGTCCATATAGGATGCATTAATTCTTGCATTACAGTTGACATCGGTTTTCTGAGACCACCAATCAATAGTATCTGCTTTGACTCCCCATTGTAACGTCTTCGTATCGCCTGGGTAGAAGTCTTTAATCATCACTTGAGATAGACCACCGGCAACTGTCCCAGGATAGAGGGAAGGAGTTTCATCGTTCTTGGTTGCGACTGTTAATCCATCGCACTCCAGATAAACAATAGCATCGAGGGCTTTTGCAGTACCAATATTTTGCACTACTACGGTAATTGTATTGTCCTTACCTTCTTCTAATTCCTCGGCAAAAGAAATACTTACAATCGATGGATCAGCATATACAGCCAAAACAAGAGTGAATGTAGCTTCGGAATACACTGTATATCCTAAGTTTTCATCAGGGTGGTAAAGTCGGAATGTTAAGTCCCAACCGTCACCTGGAAGAATACTGCCTCGATTCGGTATATCCGCCTTAATACTGAAGATCCCAGCATTCCAAGGAGATTGCGGTGGAAGGCTATATCTTGAAGTTGGACCGAGTGAAGTGCTACCACATTCCTCTTCTAAATCCAAAGGATGATCTTGTGTTGTTCCATCCGGTTTTGTTTCGACAAGATAGAAATTCCAAGAATAGTTCAGAGGGTTCTGTCCCAATGCTGAGATGTCCCTCAGACGTTCCGAGTTGCACAACTCAAGTTCATAGGCAACGACAGAACCATTGCTCACTGGGATATTGCTGTACTGGAACTCTTCATACACAGGGCCGTCGTCTACTTCAGGCCGAATCCCCCTTTCTGCTCCAGCATAGAATCGGGACATGATCAATTGTGTGGTGAATTTACCGTTGCCTTGTACAGTAGTTTCGACTTCATCTTCAAAGGTCTTTTGCGGAGAAAGAGAGAGGGCCACATCTGCTGTCAACGCCAAAAGTGGGTTAGCAGCATCTCCAACAAGTGTGAACGTATGAACGACTGGAGTATTTCGGGGCAGGAAAATCAGAGAGTCTTCAGTCAACATCTTCCAATCCGTTGAATAGATTTCAGGTTGGGGGTCTTGATTTAGCAATAGAGTCAATTGCTCTTCCGACATTTCAGCAAATCCAGGTCGGTAAATGAGGTGACTTGCAAAAACCGTTACATCTTGATTCCCAGTATTGGTAAGCGTGACTTCCCATGTACGGTCACTTTTTGGCCGGAATTCCATTACTGAAGGCCAATCATTTGATTCGACAATAAACAGTGGCTGGACAAGTAATTCAATGCTCTTGGAACCATCAAAAGGCATATTTGAGGTGATATTGTAAACAGTGATTGTGAGATTATAGGCATCACCTTGCAATAACAAATCGGCTCCTCCAAGGCTTGGGATGGAGACAATAAGTTGGTCCGAAAAAGATCCACCGATTGGAATCGTTACTTCCATTGAATACTCTGACAGGGTTAAGTTCCCTTGAACTGTGAAATTTACGAGCACTGTTTCTGCAGAATTGCCGTTGTTCACGATTTCGAAGTCGACTTTTTCTTGCATGCCCGGCGTAACTGACATCTGACTTGGAGCGATAACACTGAAACTATGGTTTACAGAGATATTTGCAATAATATTTGCAGAGAGTAAAATGAGCCCGTCATTCGCAGAAACTCGGACGGTCGCCATGTAAACTCCATCGGCGTTTGCATCCGAATTTGCCGTCATTTTAATTCGGATGGAATCTTCAAATCCTGCTGCAATGAATACCTTCGAACTGGCAGGCGATTCAATTTCAAAGTTAACGGCTCCTGCTAGTGTTGTGTCCAAGGAAATCGAATAGTCTGCTGGAGCGTTACCCGTATTCTGAATATACAAGGAAGTGAAAGTTTCCTGCCCAATATCGAGGTATTGTGTTTGATTTGTTGGAGAAAGTGTGGCATTAAATACCTTATCAACTTCCACACCGAATGTATACACGTCACCGATGAGTTGTCCTGAAACAGGGTCTTCAATTCGAACTGAAATAGTTTCGACTGATCCAGCTGTAGCGAGTGGAGCCGTTTTGATATTGAACATAACTGTTCTCTTGTGTGTTGTGTTGAGACTTAAAGGATCCAGTGCATCGATCGTTCCATCAGCAACATCAGAGGTCAGGCTACTGATCAAAGAATCAGTATCGGAAAAATTAGCAATCCAGTTCTCTGGGAGGTCGTCGACGATTCGGAGGCGGTAAGAAGCGGCATCATTACCGGTGTTCGAGAAACTCAGTGGGAAGGCAAAGGGGACACCGGCAGGAACTAATTCGTCGGAGAGTCTTTCGAGGAATTCCCCTTCAACGGTCGATGGAACAATTACTGAATACACTTGACTGAATGGGAGTGAAGATACGTTGGTTGCGGCAAGAGCAGCGTTGAGCGTTGGTGTCACGGTTACTGTGGCCGAAAAAGTCCCACCCAGCGGATATTCGCCACCTGGTGGGCCAGCTATATTGAGTGTGGTTTTCATCGTTGAACCGGGATTTATGTTCTGGTGGAATGTTTTTGAAATTGTTGCAGACCATCGCCCTGCTTCGCTGAAACCGCCTTCAGTACGGGCGATGAAACTCAGTTCCTTCGTGATTGTAGCATCGAGGGTGTTGATAATGAGATTTGCCGGGAGGTTGTGAACGACACGCAAATTCAGATCAGCGACGTGTGAAAACATACCACCTTGTTTCTGATCATTGAGTTCTGTTTCATTCATCATGTAGGGGTCGGTACTGAGCCCAGGGTCGACAACAATAACTGCTTTTACGACGATTGGAGCGCTGCTGGTTACGGGGACACCTCCGCCAATCGGTTGAGATTGAATCCAAACACTCAAGGCATCATTTGCCATATTGCGTTCACCAGTGATGATGGGATTTTGAATTGCAGGTGCTGTTATCGTGACTGTAACCTGATGAGTAGACCCCGGTTGAATCGGAGGTGTTACCGAAGGTTGGACACCTACTGTCCAATTCAATGCGTTCATTGAAAGTCCTGTGGAAAGAATAAATGCCGTTGCTACACTACCTGTATTACTGACTACGGCCGGGAATTGAATCCCTGAAAGGTCACCTGGAGTGATTTGTTTTGGGAGAGCGCCTTGAGTTAAATTTACTGTGCCATCATAGAAGTCTCCAACCATGACCCTACCAGTTACAATGATCTCGTATGCATCGGTTGTTCCCGCCGTGGCTATTGAAGTAAACTTGAGTGTAATGGTATCGGTCATCGAACGCGCTGCATCGGCAGGAATCGTCACCTCCACATTGATTATGCGGACTTCGCCCTCAGAGGCATCGTCAAGCGGGTTTCTTCCGTTCATCGTTAGGCCAAAGGCGGGATTAGTCCCATCCGTCCATGCCGGACTGGCACTTTCAGTCATTAGAATTGCAAAACTGTCTGTTTCAAATCCTGTGTTTTGAACGATAAATGTCAAGAGGGTAACTTCCCCTGGTTCTGCTATCTGGGTGGACGGCTCAAGCACCGTGGCGCTGTAATTTGAGAATCGGACATAGGTGTCCTGGATCACCACAGTTTCACTCCAGGCAGTTCCAGTAAAGGCAATCGTGGCTAAAAAACTCCACACACCGGTTAAGCTGACTGCATCGAGATCGATGCTGAGGAGACCAGTATCTTGCATAGTCAATGATGATGGTGGGTAAGATCCGGGTAACATGACTGCGATTGTATTCGACGTGTAGGTGATATCTGCTGCTGAAGTATTACTTTTCATTACGATTGTCATTTGTGCAGAAAGATTCTTGACACCAGAATTGGTGACCGTCACATTGAGCGGATGGATTGTTTTTGGCAACATCATCTGTTCATCGACAGATATACTGGGAGTCCACGCAAGTGGGGGGGTCAATGGAGTCACTGCCGGGAAGGTGTTGGAAAGTACTTCGCCGAAATGTTTGTTTTCGACAGAAAAGGAGAGCCCGAGCGGCTGTTCATTATTCAACAGTAGATTTCCAGCTTCATTAGAGGAAATTATTTTGACTCTTAATTCCTGCCCAACTCCAGTTGTGGCAGTCCATGAGAAAGAAGTTGAAGGGAGAGTCTTTACTCCACCGCCTACGTCACCTGTCACTAAACCCATCGAGATTGTAGAGCCTGGAACATCACTGAAATCAAGAATCTGAGAGCCTTTGTGTTGAAGGACAAGCCAAAGCTCACCACTTCCAGACCCCAGAGCAATAACATTTGTAGTCACGGTATGCACTCCGGGTTCAAGGTACAAATTCGCCCCAATCGTTGAGGATCCGGAATTGCTCAGTTGGAGTACACAAGAGTTGCAAAAAGTAAAGTCGAGTTGGGCGTTACGTGATTCGGTACTTGATTCATTACTTGGGTCATCTGCCCCCACAATTGGCAGGAATGATGGGACGATGAACACCAATACGAGAAGAGTTGCTAAAGTGGACTGTTTTAGTTGTATATTAAGCAGATGCACCACCCCCGGGGGTATCGAAACGATCGATTGTGACTTTCTTTCCTTGACGTCGCCATTGAAGAAGAAGTTGTTCGAGTAAGCGTTCGTGCTCCACATCTGAAATGCCAAGTCGGCGGCGTTCTTCCCAGAGCAACATCTGCTCGGTCTGCGTCAAAAGAGAGTCTCGCAAATACAATTCCAAAGTTTTCCTGTAAGCGTCACGGTCTGAGATGGCATATACGATGGTGTCGCCTGGCAATTGATCGGCTCGGTTTTGGACGAGGTTACCAAGCATGAGTGCTTCATCATAGGAGAGATTGCGTTTATCCATTTCATTTTGGATGGTGCTGGCAATCGTTTGCAGTTCGAGTTTGGTATTTACGCGGAGAATCTGCTTCGAGTAGCGCCGACATCGTCGAGACATTCGCGCAGCCACCATGAATCGTCTTGGCACCCCCGGGTTATTGAAAGAATCGGTCACTAAGCCGGGATTCACCCGTTTTGACGAATAATCTATGCAACCCGCATAAAAGGCACCTTGAGAGGTTCTTCTCCGATGGAAATATTGGAGAATACCTCTGTTTTGAAAAAATATGACCAAATGCAATGCTTCATGTCCTTTGGATGGATGCCAGCACCATGAGCGAGACTATTACGCATGAAGTTGGCAAAACTGCTCCATTGTTCAATTGTGAAGATTCAAACGGTACAATGCATGATTTAGAGGCATATACAAATGCAGGGAAAACAGTCATTTTGTACTTCTACCCACGTGATTCGACTCCGGGATGCACCAAACAAGCATGCGATTTCCGAGACAGTATGGCACATTTGACTTCTGAAGGCTACATTGTCCTTGGAGTTTCCAAAGGTTCCGGGCCCTCTCACGAAAAGTTCATCCGGAAACAAGAACTTAATTTCCCTCTTCTAATGGATGAGGGGGGCGAACTGCATGAAGCATACGGTACATGGCGCCTTAAGAAAAATTACGGGCGTGAATACATGGGTTGTTCTCGTTCGACTTTCGTCATCGGGCCAGATGGCGCTTTTTCCTGGCTTCGATACAATGTGAAAGCCAAAGGGCACGTGGGTATGCTTCTTCGTGAACTCAGTCTAAGTGAATGAGGGATCAAATGAGAACGGATGTACCTCCAAATGATCAGCGTATCGACCTTGAAAGAGGAAGTGTTGCTTGGTCACCTTGTCATATTGGCAAGGAGACCCGTATCGGAGAGAATTGCTCCATTGGCGCTTTGGTCCATCTTGGTCGCAAAGTCGCTCTCGGCAATGATTGTCGAGTTCAAGGCGGTGCATACATCGCAGATGGTTGTGTAGTCGGCGATCGAGTGTTCCTTGGCCCGAACTCCACATTGCTCAACGACAAATACCCACCATCGGGGAATTCGAATCAATGGCAACCAGTTCAAATTGAAAACGGTGCTGTTATTGGCGGCGGTGCAACGGTTATTGCTGGATGTTCTGTTGGGCATAATGCAGTTCTTGGTGCGGGTTCAACGCTCACCAGAGATCTACCTGACAACGAAGTCTGGGTCGGAAATCCTGCTGTGTATTTGATGATGCGAAATACATACGATGAAAAGCAACTCCAACTCAAAAGAGATTCAGCAACCAGTGAATGAGGTGAAAGTATGGACAGAAAAGGTGTGGTGCTCGATTATCTAAAGCGATGCAATGCATATGCTGAACATTCAATCACGAGGAAAACTGAGCGCGACGAATTGGAACAAACCGTATCTTGGAAATCGTATATTGAATTCAATAACCACGCTATTGAAGAAATAAAAAACGGCTCATTAGACCACTGGTTCACACCGCTTCCCACCAAGGGCATGGAAGATGCTCAACGAATCGATGTTGACGAACTCGAACATGCGCAACGTGCTGGTTGGTTGTCTGGCCTCTTATCTCCTCGTCCGTTAGTCATTGCCTCAACACAAGATGAACATGGAAACAAGAATCTTGCCCCCTATACCTCGGTCATGGCTGTTTCAACAGGACCCCCCCTGCTCATAGCCTCATTCAGCTGCAACCGTGAAGGCAGATATAGGGACACACTTCACAATCTTCGTACGACAAAAAAGGCCATTCTTCACTTGATGCCAAGTTCTCAGTCCATCGTTGCAGCAATCGATGAGACGGCAAGCCCACTCCCTGAAGGAGAAAGTGAATGGAATCTTGCCGGATTTACTCATCACCATCTTGACCCATTGCTCATCAACGAAGCAGTTGCTGCACTTGAGGTCGAATATCTCGAAGACAGACCATTGCCTGACGCTGTGGCCCGTCTTGCAGTATTACGAGTCACTGGTGTGTGGACCACCGAAGAGTCAATGCCACCAAATGGATTGGATATTTTATGCCAACATGGGCATGACCGACTCACACCTGCACCAGATTCTTGGGGCATGAAAGTTCTCAAACACTACGGTTCAAAATAAGATTCAGCGTAAGGCTGACCACATAGCGAGCAGACCTTGTTTCAAGGTTGTTGAAGATTTCCATCCAAGTAAGGATTCCGCTTGGCTGCAGTCTGGTAATCGACGTAGTGCATCGCCATGGTATCCTTCAACTCTTTCTGTTTCAGGCAACGATTTCATCCAGGTCGCATCATTCGATACAAGGTCGAAAATAGTTTCTTGTAAATCACAAATCTTGATTTCTTCCGTTGATCCGATATTCAAGGCACACCCAGAAAGTGATTCACCTCCAACTCCCATCTCTTGAAGTCCAGCAAGGATGAAACCCTCTACAATATCATCAATCCATGTAAATGAGCGGGTTTGTTGACCTCCATTATGCAACTGAACTGGTTTGTTCGAGAGAATTGCCTGGAAGAACATCGCCACAACTTGCCCATATTCATCACCCAGAAGGCGAGGGCCATAGGCGTTGAAGGGTCGAACGATTCGGACATCCAACCCATCACGAGCAGCGTGCTGGCATGCGACTTCATCGAGGTATTTACTGGCACCATAGGAATGGCGTTGGTGAAGAGATGGGTCGGTAAAGGTCATCTCATTACCGTTTTGAATCGGTTGTTGTAAAGCCTCGCCAAAGGCTTCAGGCGAAGAGGCGAGCACGAATCGTGCATCATGAGCCATTGCCAACTCGAGTGTTCGAAGTGTTCCATTGATGTTGACATCGATGACTGAATGAGCAGCTTCATGGAACCACTTGGTCCCATTCACTGCTGCAAGATGGTAGACAAGTTCGACACCGCCCAATTGTTCGATAGCGTCATCCAAACGATCGATGTCACGAACATCACCCTGCATGAATTGAAACTCAGCATGGTCTTGAAGAGAAGCAAGATTCGATTCACTGCCACGGAATAACGAATCATACGCTAACACTGAATGCCCTTCTGCGACCAAACGTTCGCATAATGAGGAGCCAATGAATCCCGCACCACCCGTGACAAGAATTTTCAATCCAACCATCCGAACACCTCACTTTATTCGTTCAAGGACCGTAAGCGTAACGATGCCATTTTCAGATTTGAGTTCGATGAGGTCACCATCGTTAATGGCCATACAAGGGTCTTGGTCGAAACCATGACCATATGGCAATCCCAATAACGAACAAGCCGGTAAGGTTAGCGGGCAGACATCGCGGTTGACAATGGCGGTAGGACCTTTACCAGTGTACAATAATCCCATCAGAACAAATGGAGCGACGGTTGAACCGGAACCCTTTGGATAGATGAGAATGGTATTTTCCACAGCTCGACCATCGAGTGGGTGACCAGTTTCTTCGATAACGCCTGTATCTCGGTTGACATAGCCAAGATAGGTAATGGGGACATCTGTGACCATTGCTGGGCCAGTGATGCAATAATCTGCTTGGCTCAATAACGGGGCTCCAGTCAAAACTGCATCACCGGTTTGGTGCGTCTTTGCACTGGCATGTTGAGGTTGGGCTTTGGAAACCAAAAGCGGACGAGGCCCTGCCGATAGCACCGGGTCAAATGCATGAGCAACGCAATCTGCAATCGGCATCACGCTTGTCGGGAGGCGGTTCAATCCACTGGTCAGATAATGTTCAGCCTTCAGTGAATTGGTGAGCAGATGATTGTAAAGATCTCGATTATAAGGCGTAACTTCAGGACATGTATCCTGTAAAAGAACGGCACCAGCACTTTCCAGCAATTCTACACTGCCATCGTCCAATGCCAATTTGTAATTCTCACCGCTGGTGAAGATCCATAACCGTTGATCAGGAATTTTATCACCCATTTCTGCATAGGAGCGAACGGCTGATGCTGTGATTCTAATTTCTTCAAGACTGGCTTGTGGACAACCAATAACAACCAAATCAACTTGTCCTGTCGGTGCCAAATCCTCGTAGCGTGCTTGTAAATCAGCAGCAGTGAACACCAGTTCGCCTTGCCAACCCACCTTTGGAGCAATCCATTGCCCTTCAACATCACGCGCTAATGGCGGGTCTGCTGAAAGTCCTTCAGCCCAAAGCATTGGGGATCCATAATTGGCTGCAGCAGCAGTAAGCGCTTTTTTCCGAGCAAAACTCGCTCGTGAAGGAAGCCCTTGAATGAAGGGCATTGGGCCCCAAGGCACATTCCAATCAGGTCGGACTTGCTTTCCAATCCAATCCCCAAGAACTGACCAATCAGAAAGGGTATGAAGTTCGCATTCAACACGAACATGGATGTTTGGCTGTCGGTTTTTCTCAAGGTGAAGCCCCCAACGAGGTGCAAAACCAGTGAGTGCTGTCGCTAATGCTGAGAGACCTGATTCTCGATTTGTAATCAATGAAGTCCATGTATTTGAAAAACAGACTGCATTGGATTCTGCCCAAGAAGCAATTCCGCTTTCATCGTCGACTCCACGGTCATAAGGTGTGCAAGAAAGAGTTGCTTGGATTCCCAAATCTGAATAGGCTTCAACGATTTCGAATTGTTGTTCCAGGAAATCTGGCCAATCGATGTTCATCTCTTTCATTTTCTCTTTATCGCAACCTGCAGAATTCAAAGTAGTCGGTATCGTAACTTTGCCATCTCCTGAACTTGAGAGGTCGGATAAAAAACGACGTAAGCCATGTCCACCTGTGATAACTGATACTCCGGATACGTGGGCATGGTCTACATTGACAAAGCCTTCTGCCTCAGCAGTAACTGCCAAATCAACGACCAAACGAGCCGCTTTTTGTCGAGTCGGACCTTCTTCACCGGCCAGTTGAGCCGCAAGACGTTCAGGAAGTTCCATGTTCCTGTGCAAACAATGGACGCCCTTGAACTCACCCCCTTCGAAAGTAGACATAGAAACATGAAAAACCGCTAAAATCGGATTGAACCGAAGGTTTTGATACCATTGACGGTTTTTAGTCAATTCATGTCAACCCCCCCAACAATGGATGTCGACGCTACTATTGCAGGAGAACCTGCGCCCAATCAAAGCCACAAAAAGCTGCCACCAATATACGCTAAGAAGCAGCAAAAACCAAACACGAAGGCTCAACTAAACTCGAAACGAAAATTTGTTCTGACCTTACTCCAAACATTGCTCTTGGCACTGGCACTGACGTTCTCAACCTATTCTTTGGTTCAACTCGATTCTTTTTCCTCGCAAGAAGGCAATACAGGTGGAAATACCTATGAAATGCTGGTCCGAACAGAAGCACGTAACGCTGATTCGATATGTACCGAAGGCGGTGCTGAAATATATATCGGTAACGATCTCAACTCAGATGGTCACCTGGATGAGGAGGAAGTCACTTCTTCAACCAAGGTATGCCATGGCAAAGAAGGTCTTTCGGGGCCTCAAGGCTCAACAGGCAATTCAATGCAAGCACCATCAAGTCGTTTGGAAATCGAACACTTGGAAGTGGGCAACATCACCTGCCCAACGGGAGGCATCATGATCTACAGCGGAATTGATGCTGATGGAAATGGTCAACTCACTCAAGAAGAAATCGTATCCACCGAGGCGGTGTGCGATGGCGTGGTCGGAACCAATGGCACCAATGGCCAATCGGGTACCAACGGTGCTCAAGGAGACGCTGGAAGTCAAGGAGACGCCGGAGGCCAAGGAGCACCGGCTTTAGTTGAACACCTCCAACCCTCACCTGCCGTATGCCCTTCAGGAATTGTGCTTCGGTTTGGCGTCGATGATGGGGTTGGCGAAGGTATTGCCTTTGACGGGCTATTGCACGATAATGAAGTGCGAAGTAGCCTCCAAATCTGCAGTACTCCCTTGCTCTATGGCCCGATTTCTGATTTATTCCCCAACTCTGGTGATGGCCTGACTACCAATTGCGATGCAATGACATGGATGGTCGAACAACAACGCCTGTTAACTGCGGGCGTCAATGGAATTGATGGATGTGAACTTTGGGTCAGTGAAGGTTTCGAATCTTCGACACAACTCTTGCTTGACATCAACCCGAACGGCGATGCGTTACCTGGGCAGTACCTTGGCATGCTTTCGGTTCACACATCACAAGGCGAACGGGTCTTCTTTGATGCCGATGATGGCGTCAATGGACGAGAGTTATGGGTCAGTGATGCGACGGTGAGCGGCACAACACGCGTCGGTAATTCTGGAAGTCCTCTACTGATTAGCAGTTCGGCGAAAATCGTCGAATGGGGCCAGGGTATTGTGGTCAGTACCGCAACTGACGAATTGATTTGGAGTGATGGCGTCACCGTGACCACTATCTTCTCACATCCCTCTTTTTCGACAACTCAACAACAGGACCTGGATACCCTTTCCTATGGAATAACGACGTTGGCAACTGAAATGCTGTATTCGAATTCCACCCATTTATGGTTCTCTGCTAAGGATCAAAATGATGTTGAACCACACCTACTTACGATTGATGCTGAGTTTCAAAGTTGGAACCTCAATCCTTCAGGTGCAAGTCAACCGGATGCACCAATGCTCATCGAAGGTGGCCTTGTGATTGTTGCAGAAGCACAAAACGGCAGACAGCTAGTACACCTCTCCAATGAAGGGAGTATGAATTGGCTTACCACTTTACAGCACCAAGGAACTGGGAATCCAACAACGCAAGTAGCCGAGTACCTCGGAATCCATCAGCTTGGAAATCTTCTTGTTTTTGACGCACTCACTTCAGGAGTTGACCCGCAAGTGTGGGCGCATAACCTCTCATCAGGTAGTACCCACCTCTTGTCAACAGCCATCCTCGCCCCAGGTGATTGGGCGGGCGGTATCGTCCATCAACAACGCGTTTGGTTCGATTGTGTCGCACCAGGTGTGGCGCATGAAATTTGTTCAACCGATGGTACAGTGAATGGAACACGTGTAGAAACTGATTTGCGAGCAGGGGTGGCCAGTTCCAATATTCTTGGTTTTGAATCGTTTGGAGAACATTTATTTTTCCTTGCATCAGGTCAAATTGATGGAATTGAAACGGGTTCTTCGCTGTGGCATTTGCAAAACGATGGACAACCGACCTTAGCCTACGACCCTTGGCCGGGAGCGAATAACAATTCTGCTTCAGGCACATACGGTGAACTCATACTTACCGAACATCATTTGATCTTTGTATCCCACGATGGAAGTCGAGGTCATGAAGTTCATGCATGGAGCCATGGAGAGCGAACGGGTGAATGGCTCATTTGGTTGTAATCACCGTAAGTGAATGCAATGGGGACACGACACTTCGATGATGTAGTCGGGTGATTGTTGCTCTTCAACCGTTACTGGCTGACGGCAAGCAAAGCATTGTACAACCTCAGTCTGTTCAAGTTCTGCACTGAGAGCAACGCGATGGTCAAACACAAAGCAATCACCATCCCAGTGTTCACCTCCAACCTCTTCGAAATAACCGAGTATTCCACCTTTGAGTTGTTTGACGTTCGAAAACCCTGCATCCATCATGACGACACTGGCTTTCTCACATCGAATCCCGCCAGTACAAAACATGACGACTGGGGTGTCTTTCATCGAATCAGGAAGAGCTTCGATGGCTTTCGGGAAGGCACGAAAGGATTTGAGGTTCAAGTCAAGAGCATTCTCAAACGTACCCAATCGTATTTCGTAATCGTTGCGTGTATCGATAATGGCGATTTCTCGACCTTCATCCATCCATTGTTTGAATTCTGTTGGAGTGATCACTTCTCCTGTTCGCTCTGCAGGTTTGACATGATCAAGACCCAATGAAATAATCTCTTTCTTGAGACGGACATTCATCCGGTTGAAAGGTTGAAACTCTGTATGAGAATATTTGAGATGGATTTGGGAAAAGCGGGAATCCTGTTCCAGAAAATCGAGATACTGGTCAATCGAAGATTGACTGCCGGCTAAAAAGAAGTTAATTCCTTCAAACGAAAGTAGAATTGTTCCTTTCAGTCCAGCCTTCTTGCAAATGGCACGGAACGGTTCACGCAAAGCATCACGGTCAGGAAGGTCAACAAAACGATACCCTGCAACATTGGTAACCTTTCCCTCCATGTCATCCGGATTGAGAAGGCCTTTTTGATTCATTCCAATCATCAATGACGCCAATCATGGCGTGAAGCAAGTGGACGACGCCATCCTTGGCCAAAGGCTCGGGTTGAGACACGAGGTGCTGGTGACATTTGCCATCGCTTGTGTTCACTGTGTTCTAAACGAGTGAGCACTTCAACCACTGTGGCTCGGTCAAAGCCCTTGTCGGCGATGGCTTGTGCATCCAATCCCTCTTCAATATGTGAATGAAGGATTGCATCGAGTGTGGGATAAGGCGGGAGTGAATCTTCGTCTTTTTGATCCGGTGCAAGTTCTGCCGAAGGGGGTTTGGTTCGAGTGGAGAGATTCACTGGCTGAACAGCACCGACATGCTCAGCACGGGTATTGAAAACATCTGCAATTCCATAGACCTGCATTTTGTAAAGGTCACCGAGTGGAGCGTATCCTCCAGCCATATCTCCATACAAGGTACAATATCCTTGAGCCAATTCCGATTTATTACCTGTTGCAATCGCCATGCGCCCCTGCGCATTTGCATGCGCCATAACCAGCAGGCCGCGCAAGCGTGCCTGCAAATTTTCTGCTGCGACCGGATGGCCATTTGTGAGTACTTCACCGATTGAATCCTCAACTGAGGCATGGAACGAATCGATCGGAATGGTATCAAAAGAAATTCCAAGTGCTTCAGCAGTATGCCGAGCGTCGTCAATTGAGTGCTGTGAAGAATGGCGGCTTGGCATTGCTAATCCCATGACGTTTTCTGGGCCAACTGCTGCAGCAGCAACACAGGCGGCAACAGCAGAGTCAATGCCTCCAGAGAGTCCTAAGACAATTGAAGAGATTCCTGATTTTCGGCAATAATCCGAAAGTCCAACCACCACAGCATCTGTGAGGTCTTCGAGCAATTCTTTGTCGTATTCATGACCGTTATCTTCAGCCGAGAGATGTCGGATTTGGTCACTACCGATACACAGTGCATCGGAGGACTGAGAGGCGACCCAAACGCAATTGTCCGCATCATCAATATCGACTACAAGAACACCTTCTTGCCAAGCAGGAGCGACAACAACACGCCCATCAGGCCATGCTACCAGTGAGTTTCCATCAAACAACAAGTCATCGTTTCCACCGACTTGGTTAGCCAACAAAAACGGATGGTCGAGAATACGTGCCGCAGTTCGACAGACATGAATTCTGGAACTGAGTTTATCGGCGTGGTATGGAGAGGCTGAAAGATTCACAGTCGCATCTAATTGAACGCCTTGACGCCCCCATTCGGCCAAATGTTCAATCGGGTCTGCTGAATAAGCAGAGGGTGTCAAACCTGCAGCTTGCCAAGCATCTTCGCAAACAGTAACACCCAAGTCAAGGTGAGCAATTGTTCGAGCAATCCCTGACCGGTTATCGGGTTGGAAATAGCGCGCCTCATCGAAGACATCATAGGTTGGAAGAAGTTGTTTTCTGGCGATGACCTGAGAAGTTCCATCACTCGACAATACATCATTTGAACCTGCTCGAACGACACCGTTACCGGGCAATTGGCGACTCGCCTGAGCCTCGACAGGAGAACCAACAAGTATTGGAATTGGAACCTTTAGAGAACTTGCCGTTTGTTGTGCAAGTCGAATAAACTCATCTTGGAGAAGTAAGTCACGTGGTGGGTAACCTGAGATTGCTAATTCAGTGGTTACGCCGACATCAGCGCCGTGTTCTGCGGCCAGATGGGCAAGATGCTCAAGACGTAGCGCATTTCCAGTCAAATCACCGACAGTCGGATCAACTTGCAAGAGACCAATCATTCGACCCATAATCTCACCCAAATGCATCACTTATGCTGGACGATTTCGCCTTCAGCATTCTTGTACCACCATTCATTGGTGACTTTGTCATGATACCACCAGTAGCCATCTGAACCGATAACCCAATCCGTTTTTTCAACAGAGATTGCAGGAGTTACGACCGCTGCAACTGGTGCTGCTTCAATCGAAGAGGTGGTGTCAAAAGCGTCTTTATCATCGTCATACTCATCTTCATCGTCTTCCAATTCAGATGAGTATTCATCCCAATCGTAATCCAATTTCGAACCACGGTTCAGCGTCATACGTCTTGCCCAAATCAAACCTGTAAGGACAATTGAAAGGAAAAGAATGGCTGCGAAAGTACCCAAGACTGGATGTACGTCACCAAAGACCTTCTCGGAAAAGGAGTCCTCACGTTCCAATCGGACATCAATCGATGGACCAATCGAAGTCGAACCACTTTCCAACTGAACTTCGACCCATTGCAGACCCGATTGTGTTGGATTCCAATCAGTCGAGACCGGTACGCCACCGCCTTGTTGAACGGCAACCGTCATACGACGGAGCAAGGAACGATTTCCATCAGCGAGAACTTCGGTAAAGATCACTTCAACAGAACCGTTCAATGTACCTGTGTTTTCCACATAGGCAGTGACAATTGAGGTTTGACCAATTTCAATCAATAAGCGAGAATAACTGATTGAAGCACTTTGCATCGAGAATTCAGGTTTGAGCCACACCATATCCCAAATACCAACAGGTGTTCCAGCAGGCGTTCCACCAAGACCGAGAACTTCATTGTCAGCCAGATCTCTTCCAGTGACCAGAATATGAACTGCAAGTCGGCTTTCTAACATCTCAGGCGTAATTTCACTCAAATCAATGGAACTAAAAACTTCCAAACGTAATCCTGAAATGTCTGAACCCATCAAAGAAAGAGGTTCAATTCCGTTTCGCAAACGGTCACCTGTTGCTTTTTCTTCGACCCACCAGACCAATTCCAGTGAATCAACATCTAAGCCACCTGCTTCGGAAAGAAGAATTCGAACTTCATGGGATTCAGCTTCGAGAACAGAGGAAGGGCGAGGATTCGAAACTTCAACGGGCTCAGGGCCGGTTCCATCAACAATAATCCAACGAACTGATGTTTCTTGATTGGTAGCATCAACACCTTGCCCTTGAAGACAACCAACGCTCCACGTGAGTGGTATGGTCATGGTCGTAGAAGGTGCTCGTAAAGCGACAGACCAGATTCCATCAAGTGAACTGGATGAAGTGGTCGTGCCTGCAAACAAAACATCGATTTGGCAATCGAAGTGTGGGATGAGTCCTGTTTCAGCAAAAACCACACCTCCGGCAACTTCCAAGGGACTGTTTGGTGCCAAACGGGCACCATCGCCAAGTAAAGTTCCTTGGGAGAGAATCAAACTCACTGTTTCTTCTGGTATATCCATTGCTGCCGAAAATCGCCAACGGTGTTCTGGGAAGGCGTGGAAGACTTCTTGACCCGCTCTGTCAATGACACGGACTCCTGGTTCTCTTCGGGTTTCACCCAAGTCTGGAGTGGTCCATGCTAATTTCAGTTCGACATGGAGCGTCATGTCCCGTTCATAGGGGTCTGCTGGACCATTTTCACCACGCATCTCACACTCTTCAATCAAGATGTGGGGACTGGTCGTAGTACAATTCCCAGTGGTGAAGTCCCATCGAATAGGAAGTGGGTCGCTGCCTTGGTTGGACGCTAATTCAACGACTACGGTCGAGAAGTCAGAACCACCGTTGGGTTCTGAAAGATCAACTTCGAATCCATAAGGCATTTCAGGATGAAGCCAAGGCTTCTTGCCACCATTAAAAGAAAACGCATTGGAAGCGACAGTAGGCGCACCGTCGGTCGCTAATTGATACATGAATAACTGTTCACCAGAAACATTTGTGCCTCCGTTTTCCAGTGGGTGACCTGCATTATCAGAACCTCCGAGATAGACCGAAACTTTCTGCCCGATACTGCCACCGGTATCATCCATCATCAAGGTGTATTGACCGATCAGTGTTGAGAGGTTATTTGGAATAAACAAACTGGTTTGATGGTACTCATTTTCGTCTGGCCATTGATTGAAATTGTCATCATCAATCCATTCACGCCAAACCATAGCATGGATGTGTTGAGGCAAAAGAGGTTGGTCCGATATTTGGATTTGAATCGTTTGAGTCATCGAAGGGGTTCGATGGTCGTAACGATACATGTTTGTTTCGAGCACCTGTGGTGTAATCGAATCGATATGGAAGGTCCGTGTGAACACTGCTGCAGGCGTTGTGCCTGAACCGTTGATTGGCTTTACTTCGAAATGCCAAACGGCCACTCCAAACGTGAAAGGAATATTGGCAGTAAGATTCCACATATTACCGTCGAGAGTGGTCGTATTGGCGACAAGCTCTCCCCCTCGATAAAATTCAACAATCGCATCACCATCAGCAAATGCATCGAAAGTATTCATGCCTTCAAAACCAATTTGAATACCGATTTGGATGGTCGAACCTGCTTTGAGATAGTAGTCCGTTGGTTCCAGTTCTAGATTGTTTGAGTTTGTGAATGTGACTTGTTTAATTTCCAAATCATTTTCGTAGCCTTGAGCACCCATTCCGCCCCAGGTATACAAGGCAGGAATCGAGAAAACCCCATTGGAAAGAAGGAGTCGAGAAGAAACTTGAATCAGATCAGAATCGTCCCAAGAGGGTTCTATTCTGAAGGTGATGTTCATAGTGATTGAATTTCCAGTTTCAACACTGGTCAATGCAGCAGTAGGGTGCAGTTCAACAAGTGATGAATCCCCAGTACCAATTGGAGAGCCACCATTGAGAGGCAATAACCAGGTTGCCGAGTGGTCTCCTCCAACCACATCAAGGCGAGCTGTGGAGGCTGAAGATGAAAAGACATTGAAGGTTGTTTCCATTGTTTGCCAACGTTGACTCGGGGTCAAAATGGTCGCATCAGTATGCATATCCATATTGGTCAATTGAACGCTGGATGAAGTATTCAATCCTTCGATAGTGACATGAAGGCCACCAGCGGTTTCAGAAATCAGTGGCAAAGGAATGGAGTGAGTGCCACCGGTGGCCGGTAAACCATAGCGAGCACCATTCATTTCCAATACGAAAGGTGAATCAACAAGAGCAGTAACGCTATCTGATGCCTCATATGGAATGCCGAGGCCTGCTAAGGTCACATTACCGGAACCAAAGACTTCGAATTCAATCTCGGTGAAATAGGTTCCAAGGGCACTTGCTAAGGAGGATGCTCCTGCAGTGGCTGCATTCAATTCAGTGAGTTGGTTTTGGTCGAGTGTGAAATAACTTGAACCACCATCGATGGTCCAATTAGCAACATTTTGCCCACCTTGAACAAGATTAATCGATGACAAATCACCATTTGTCGATAAGGCACTGAAGCAAAAACTACTGATCTCTGTAGCAGGTATCCAAGCCTTCACTGTCGAACTCCCACTAATGCCAGGATTGGCTGCAATCGAAGTTTGACCGTTTTCAAAACGATCTTGCCAACCCCAAGAACCGACACGAGCATCGCTTCCTCCCCATTCAAAGACTCCATCATGCGAAAAATCAATCGCTGGTGCAGCGGGCTGTATTCCTCCGAATGCACCCGTTTCAAAATCATACACTTCCCACACATCGATGCTGTTATTTGAGGCTGCAATGAATTGTACTTGGTACGAACCAACAGAGCCTTCACTTCCAAGTAAACTCATTGTGTAAGGAAGGGCTATATCGGTCCAGTTATCATCAAGAGATGTTCGAATTTGTGCTTGAGCAAGGGTCGTTGATGCGTCGACATGAATCTCAGCAAGTGCTGCAGAAGCAGAGAACCATGGAGAAGTAACAGAATCATTTTCCATTCCATTCAGTGAAGTCGTACTTGGAGAGAAAATTGCGCCACCTTTCGAAGTCCAGCCGGAGATCATGGGGTCGGTGGAGAACGATAAGGCGTATTCCCCATCACCACTGATTGAATAGACACTTGGCATTTGGCCGTTTGGAGACGGTTCTAAATACAAACTCAAACGGATAGATTGAACGGTTTGCCAATCCAACCCATTCAGTGGAACCCAACCAGCACCACTTCCCATCATTCCCGGGATTGGGTTTCCAGTTGAGCCATCAAGGATGGTCCAATTGAGGTTTGCTCCCGAAGGAATCTCAGCGTTGATATGAAGAGGAGCCCATGGCCCTTGTTCGACATCTTGGAATGAATTTGCGGGGAAACCGATGGTTGGACTGGTCCATTCTGCGGAAGGAGGTGTGGCAAAATGCACGTCGTCGACAAACCAATAATCACAACATGTCGAAGAACCCGTGGTTTGATGGAAACGAATCTGTGTATTGGTGTGAAGGGCTGCTGCAGGTAAATTCGTCATGTATTGCGTTGCTGTTCCAGAACTGGTTGGGTTTCCCGGAAATGTATGGAGAATCGTCCATGTATTACTTGCAGTACGGTATTGAATTTGCAAATCTTCTCCAGAATCAGGTTCTTCACCACAATTGAATGAGCCTTCACGAACCCAAACATGGAGCGGCATCGCTGAAACTCCTGAAAAATCATTGACGGGGGAAGTGGCATAGGTTGAACCTGCATAGGTTCGAATGGAACCACCTGAAGTCCCGTTCAGTCCACAACTGGGAGTGGTAACACGACTTGAATACGCATTTGAAAAGGTCCAACCGGCTGCATTGGTGTTGAAATCCCAAAGCGTTCCCGCACCGTTACCGGTCAGCACATTGTTTTCTCCAAAGGTACCGTTATTGGTCGAACTACTGTGAGACCAAACAGTGGAATCTTTCCAAACAAAGCCTTGATGCGTGGCATCGACTGATGGTTTCATTGAAAGGTGAATGTCGGTTACTGGAGCATTACTCGGCACCTCAATCGTGAATGAATCAGAATACAAACCCGTACCTGGCAACTGAAGGATTGCGTCATCCCCTGCACCTGCGGAGAGAATTGGCTCAGAAACCTCCAAAAAGACTGGATTTGAGGGCTGTGAAGTATCGTTGGTCAACATGGTTTGTAACGGGCCACCAAAGAGCATCAAGAGGGTGAGGAGGAATGCCCCACGGCGCGATGAAGACCCCGTCATACTCTCCCCTATCGGTTAAAGGACTTCAAACATACCCCATTTCATTTTCAGGTTCTTGAAGAAGCAAAGGTTCTTGCGTTGAAATCTCAAACATCTCAAATGTTCATTTTTATGAGATTAAACAAGGGTGAGGTTCAAGACAAAAACTCTTCTCGCATGGCTATGGCACGTCCAAAGTCTGCAGGTGAACTCGACGCAGTTGCGCTCGAAACTGCCTTGTTGGAAGCATGGAAAAAGGAAAACGCATTCCAACAATCCATTGAATCCAGCCGGGATGGAGCCCCATTCATATTCCTAGAAGGGCCACCAACAGCCAATGGCAAACCTGGCATTCACCATGTCGTTGCCCGAGCTTACAAAGATCTCGTGTGTCGATGGAAGACCATGGAAGGATTCCGTGTCGAAAGAAAGGGCGGCTGGGATACGCATGGCCTACCAGTCGAAATCGAAGTTCAAAAGCGAATGGATTTGAAGTCCAATGAAGCGATTGAAGCCTTTGGAATGGATAATTTCAATCAGGCCTGCCGTGATTCGGTATGGACCTATGAATCCGCTTGGAGAGAAATGACCGAGCGAATGGCTTACTGGGTCGATTTGGACAACCCTTATGTCACGCTTGACAACAATTATGTTGAATCATGCTGGTGGGCAATCAAACAAATGTTCGACAAGGGATTGTTGTATCGAGGGTACAAAGTTCTACCATACTGTCCTCAAACTGGAACATCCTACTCAAGCCACGAAGTTGCTCTTGGATACAAAGAAGTCGAAGAACCGTCGGTCTATGTGAAATTCAAGTTAATCGATGATTCTGCAAGTATTCTTGCCTGGACAACCACACCATGGACACTTCCTGGCAACGTAGGATTAGCGGTTGGACCTGAAGTGACCTATGTGCGAGCACGGGTAACTGAACAAGCAGAGAATTGGATTGGAGCCGGTGGTGCTTCAGTTGGAGAAGAAATTATTTTGGCAAAAGATTTGATGAAAGAAGTCATGCGTCACAACGTCGAGATTCTCGAAGAGTTTCCTGGTTCATCTTTGGTCGGACGTGCCTACGAACCTTTGTTCCCCGATGCTGTACCTCGTGGGGAATCAACGACTGCTTGGACCGTTCTGGAAGCAGATTGGGTCACGACAACCGATGGAACAGGTGTTGTTCACACCGCCGTCATGTATGGTGAAGACGATTACAATCTCGGAATGGCTGCTGGACTTCCTGCTCACCACACCGTCGGTATGGACGGTGCATTCCTAACCGGAGTTCATCCACAACTCGATGGACGCTATGTCAAAGACTGTGACCAAACGATCATCGAACTTCTTTCAGCCGCTGGCGGAAGTAACGGAAAAGGGCCAGAAAGTGGTCTACTCTACCGAGAAAAAGCCTATCTGCACGACTATCCACACTGTTGGAGAACCGATCACCCGTTGCTCTACTATGCTATGGATTCATGGTTTGTTCGAATGACTGAAGTCAAAGAACGCCTACTTGAATTCAATGCTGAAGTCGAATGGGCGCCGGATTGGGTCGGAGAAGGCCGATTTGGTGAATGGCTTCGTAACGTCAAAGATTGGGCCATTTCTCGTGAACGATATTGGGGAACTCCTCTTCCAGTATGGCGAGATGATGAAGGCAACATGAAATGTATCGGCTCGATTGATGAACTTCAAGCAGAAGTGGCCAAGGCTGTTGCTGCTGGAATTAAAAATCCGGTCTGTCCAGATGATGTCGACCTTCACCGGCCTGTTGTTGATGACTACACACTCCTTTCAGATGGTGGGAAACCAATGCACAGAGAACCCTTTGTCATGGATTGCTGGTTCGATTCAGGCTGCGCACCTTTCGCGCAATGGCATCATCCGTTTGAAGGAAGTGAAACTTTTGATGCTTCATTCCCAGTCGATTACATCTGCGAAGGTGTTGACCAAACTCGAGGATGGTTCTACACATTGCTTGCCGTTTCGACCGCTGTCTTTGACAAACCTGCTTACAAGCGATGTTTGAGCCTTGGCTTGATTCTTGACGCTGAAGGAAAGAAAATGTCGAAATCAAAAGGAAACATTGTCGACCCTTGGGACCATTTCAATCGTGAAGGTGCAGATGCAACTCGCTGGTATATGGTCACAGCCGGCGCACCTTGGAATCCTCTCAAGTTCGATTCCAATGGAGTTCGTGAAACCTATGCAAAGATGTTCTTAACGCTCTGGAATATTTACAAATTCCATGCTGATTACGCTGCTATCGACGGTTTTGACCCTGAGCAATCGACGTCCGAAGTCGCTTCTCGCCCATCGCTTGACCGCTGGATCTTATCTCGACTTGCCACAACTGCCCAAAACTACCATGCTGATTTCAAAAGCTGGAATTTCCACAAGGCTTGCCGTGACCTCGAAGACTTCATTGTCAACGATGTCTCCAATTGGTATGTCCGTCGAAGTCGTCGTCGACTTTGGGATGATGCAGAAACGACCGACAAAGTTGCATGCCAACACACTCTTCATGAGATTCTGACGACCGTATGCCGTCTTATGGCACCAGTGAGCCCATTTATGGTCGATACAATTCACCGTAATCTCACCGGAGAAACGGTTCATCAAGCGGCTTGGCCACTTGGTGTTCCAGGTTCACTCGAAGGAGCAACTGCTGACAACTGGGATGAAGAGGCTGCTGCTGCAACAGCCAACCTCCCGCCTCAGGACTCTACGCTTGAAACTTCAATGGCCTTGGTTCGAGAACTTGCTGAAGTCGGTCGACGTATCCGAGTTGAAGCAGGAAGGAGACAACGCCTACCTTGTTCACAAGGATGGATCGTATCTGGTCCAAATCTGGAAGAATTCCACGATATCCTTGCTGAAGAATTGAACGTCGAAGCGATTGCTATCGAGAATGACCTCGACCGGTTCCAACAAATCGAACTTGCACCAAACTTCCGTGCACTTGCCCCGAAAGCACGCAGTGAAGTCAATGCTGTTGCCAATGAAATCAAGAATGCAGCGGACCCAACGGCAATGTTGGCCGCAATCCAAGCCGGCACATGTGAGGTCTTCGGTATCAAAATCGAAGAAAGTGATGTTGAAATCCGTCGTGTTGAACGCGAAGGTTTTGCTGCTTCAACGGTCACCATTGGCCAAGGAGATGATGCACAACAAATCAGTCTCGTTCTTGATATGAATGACACACCTGCACTGCTCTCAAAAGGTCTGGCTCGAGACATCACTCGACGTATCCAAGCCATGCGTAAGGACCTCAACCTCGCGATTGAGGCAACCATTGACTTGGAAATTTGGACCAAGAATGCACCCGAGATGTTTGAACAAGATCGTGAATGGATCGTTTCTGAAACGCGTGCTGCTGCAGCCGTGTTCCATTCGAATTCTGAGACACCTTCAGTCGATGCTGAAACCTTCGAAGTCGACGGGACTTCTGTTTGGTTTACCGTCAAATAAGGCTTCTTCGGGCATCTCATGATAGCGACGCCTTCAAAGAGATGAGGCACTACGCAGATTCATGCGTCGCATCGCACTGTCCATACTGTTGGTAGCCTCCACTGTACTGGCAGGCTGTTTTGGTGGCGGTGAAGACCTCGTTGATGAAGAAATGAAGGCGTCTCTTTGGGAATCCTATACACTCATTGACCAAGTACAGCATGAAGATGCTCGAATGTTTGTTACCATCGATTTGCGAACCAATGAATCGACCAACACCACCTGGGCTGTCTTTGATGCAACGAAAGGTGGCAACTGTTGTGAACATTATCTTGCCACGACCATCGAAGGAGATATTCTCAACATTGGAGGCGAATATCCGGTCTTCAGTGAAGACCGTGGCCATGCTTGGGACACCTACATTCCTGAAATTCTTCCAGCAATCGGCCAATGCATAACCTTCGTTCCAACCAACCCCGGTCAAGAAGGACTTGGAGAAGGCAGCATTGTTCAGGCGACCAACGGTGACATCATCTCAATGTCGTGGTTCCCCTATATCGGAGCCGATGGGAAAATCGACAAATTCTATGCCCTCTTGTATGATGATTCTGAATCCGAATGGAAATGGTGTTACAACCGATTAACTGAACCATTCTATGACCGTTCGTGGCAAGTTGAAGTGGTCGGTCCGATCACCTCTTCCCTTGGCAGTGGAGAATGGGCAAGCATTGTTGTCTCGAACTTCTGGCACCAAACTCAAGATGCTGGTGGCCAAATCAGTGTTGATGGATTGAATTACTATCCCTTCCAATTTACCAGCCGTGATTCAAATGACCCAATCGTCGAACTCGACCTCAATTTCACTGAAGAAGGGCTGACTGCCTATTATGACGTCAATAAACCACACAAAGAAATGCGAGCCTTCCCTATGCCCACTGGTGGACTCATCTTCCCGAGTTACTACACAAACGGAAATGCTGCCTATATGGACACCACCTTATCATGGAATGAACTCGAAGTTCAATTCCCTTCAGAATACTGTCACTTTGATTCGGCAGGAACCTTGCATTGTGTTGCCAACAGTGGAACTACGTTCACCCATTACATGTCCACTGATGGAGCATTGACTTGGATGAATTACACCTATGACATGGGCTCAGTTTCCTCTTCCATTGAAGAATGGGAATTCCAAGCCAACGGTGATTTGGATCTCTTTGTCCTCAATATCCGCTACCAAAGCACTGACGGTCCTGATGTTGATATGGTCTACCATGTGCGAGGATATTCCGAAGATATGTCACCGGATACCTTGACTTACATTGGTCAAGGCGACTTAGATTCAACCTCTGGTGCCGGAAACGATATCCGTTTTGACTTTGCATCACTCGGCATCCTCAATGATGGCGGCGTAGTCGTTGCCTATCACGATTCAACCGACCCTGACCCACTGTTTGCAGTCGAGATGGAATTACCAGATTATTCGTGAAGACTTATCGGTTCAGTTTTACCCATTCTTATGGGTGTTTGAGCAATATCCTCAAAAGCCCTTGACAAACAATGACGAGTATGGTTCTGAGTACCTTACCCGGCGTTGGTGAACGACTTGCCCAAAAAATAACCGATCATTTTGGAGGAGAAGACGAAGCAATCGCCTCGTTAAAGTCAGGCGATATCGCCCGTATTGCTGAAATTGATGGCGTTTCTCCAAAACGAGCATTGTCGCTCGCACGAATGGTTGCCGGTCAATCTGGCTCGTTTTTAGCGACCAAAGAAGCTGAACGCTTGCATCGCTCTCTGCTGCAAGACATCGTGTCCTTCGCCTCATGTGCTGCTACCCGTGAACGAATGCAATTATTGATGCCAATTGAAGATCCAACCGAACGAAGAATGAAAGTAAGCCTCGCCATGAAATACGCCCAAAAGCATCCTCAAGGCATGAGTGCATTGGCAAGCCTGTTCCAAAACCTTCGACAAACACGTTTCAACAACGAACGCTATGAACGGATTATTGTCAGTAAAGAACCACTTGAAGGGTTCAAAAAATGGTGCCGAGTCTTACAACCTGGTGATGGTGAAACTTGGAAAGATTACACGGTATTCAAATCGGTAACCTGGATTGGTTCCGGAGCGCCTGCCGATACACCAGATGGGTGGGTTGTACTGCCGAATTCAATCAATACTGAATTGATTCTCCCCGAGCGAACCATCGATTGGTTCCGGCATAATATACGCACACTCTCAGTTCTAACCGGCATTGTCGAAATGGGGAGAAAGCCGGCTGAAAAGCATCCATTCATCGATGAAGTGTATGAACTGGTAGTTGGTCTTGAACATCTGCCTGAAATACTCTTGAGTATCGATGACCAAGGAGATTTAGAAATCATGGCTGAAGTCAAAGACCGACTTTGGAAGACTGCTAAATCCCTTGAAGAGCAAGTCAATACCGAAGTTGCAAAGGCGATGGATGATGCAAAAATGAACCTCAGCGGTGCTGAATTACTCGAGGCACTTTCAGATGGTGCTGCCTTCCAACGAAAACTGCAAGAAGCGACTGAAGATGTCATTACCGAGGCAATGGAAAAGGCAAAGCAAACCATGGCACAAACGCTCGAGGGGACCGGTGTCCGATGCCCTTACGACATCTTCTCATCACAGTGGCCAGCTAAAATCAATCGGAAAATAATTGATGAGATTGACCAAGCCTTGGAAACAAAATTGAAAACCGGTCAGATTGAACACATGCTCCTTTTGGCGAAGAAATTAGGACCATTGCGTGAACGTTGCGAAGAAGCCGTTCGTGCTCTGATTGGATTTGACCAATGGGTCTGTATCGCTCAATGGGCTACTGACCGGCGATGCGTGCTCCCTGAATTTGTTGACCATGGCATTTTCATCGAGCAAGGCAGACATCTCCTTTTGGGATGTCAACCGGACGCAGTGACCTACGGACTTGGGCTTGCTGGAGACAAAGAAGACCAACAGTCATTGGCCCTTCTCACCGGTGCAAACTCTGGAGGGAAAACAACTCTCCTCGAATTACTTGCACACACGTGTATTCTCGCCCACATGGGATTACCAGTACCAGCGGATTCTGCTCGTGTCGGCCAAGTCGATGCATTGCATATTTTGGCCAAAGCAGGAGGTACGCAGAGTGCTGGTGCATTGGAGCAAACATTGGTCGAATTAGCCAATGTCGTAAGCGACCCTACGCCTAAATTGATTCTTGCTGATGAACTTGAAGCCATCACTGAGCCGGGTGCTGGTGCACGAATCATTGCGGGAATGTTACTTGCTGCAGAGGCTCAAGATGATACTACAATGATGCTTGTGACGCATTTGGCACCGGCCATTATCAAAGCGACTGGACGAGATGATTTACGGGTTGATGGAATTGAAGCAACAGGCCTTGATGCCAATTTAGAACTGATGGTTGACAGAACGCCAAAAAGAAATCATCTGGCTCGTTCAACACCGGAACTGATCGTCAAGCGATTGGTTGAACGAAGTCAAGGCCATGCCCAAACATTGTTCAGAGACATACTTGCAATGTTCGATTGATCAGCACATTCGTCCTGAATCTGCACCATAATCATGCATTGGTGCTTGGAACATATCAGCACATGTTCGGTTTACCAGTGGAAGAGTCAGCGTCGATGCTGCCCAATTGATGGTGTATCCGCCAATGGCAGCTGGAGATGGTACGTAATCATCACCGGTTTGTGACAAAGTGATTTGAATCGATTCACCTGCTTCAAGGAATACATCCATTGGCAAGAACTCCATCTTCGCATTCACAGTTGAAAAAGCGACTAAGCCTAAGTTTCCATCACGGCCTCCATCAGCAAAACGGAAGTCCATCACGGCGTGGCCAAGGTGAATTCCTGCATCGTCGGTCATCTCAAGGAAAGCATGACCTCCGTTAGCGGTATGCGGAGTGGCAGAAATGTGGAAGGTCGGCATTCCAGCAATGTGAACATCCTGCTCGAATGGCCCATAGGTCATGGTCAGTGAATCCAACGATGTCAAGGCCATCGAGGCCCCGCTTGGGTTCATGTCAATTCCTGAAACGGTAAGGTATTCTGTATCAGGGGCTGGGTAAGTGGATTCAAATCTCCAACCGCCACGGTTGTCTTGCATTTCAACACCAAGTGTTGGTGCACGGCCTTCTCCCTTGAGATACCAGTCAAACCAATACAGCATCTCATCGGCCCAGTCCCATCGTTGCGTATAGGGGAAGGCTTCTGCTCCTTCACCAACAGGCAAATCTGCGTGATCTTGGCGGTCAGGATAATTATGGTTCCATTGACCTGCAAGTGTCTTGGCTTCAATTCCTGCAGCCTCTATGAGTTGGTGTGTTGGAAATGCCATATGTGGGTCAACGTTCCAGTCTTGCATACCTTGGATGTTGTACACTGAACCGTTGTAATTTTCAATCACACGATCAAGGAATGAACGCTCAGTCCAATAGGTGTTCCCTGCATACTCCACCATGCCGCCGGAAAGGTATGCTGCAGGGCCGTTTACGTAGCCTTCAACATAACCTTCACAGAGGTTCTCAGGGTCTTCTGCATCGCCATCAACGCCGAAACTGCCATAGACGCCGTTGTGCATAATCATGCCACGTGCTTCCATGCTTCCATTTCGCCACATTAATTCGTGAACACCAATCAATCCAGACATAGGAACAATGGTTGCAAGATGAGGGTTACCAAAAGTGGCTGCCTGCCAAGGGGTTGAACCATCGTAGGATTTCCCGATCATGCCTACTTTACCATTTGACCAAGGTTGAGTACCCAGCCAAGTAACAGCAGCATCGATTCCACGTTGTTCATCGGTGCCCATCAAATCCATGCAATGGTTCGATTCACCTGTTCCAAACACTGAAACTTGGGCAACACCGTATCCGTGCGGAACATAGTTTTCAATCAAGAATTTGCCGAGACGGTCGGCGGGTGTAAGTGCATCAACATCGCCATCGTTGTAGTAAGGACCGACTTCGGCAATGACTGGAACTTGACAATCAGCCGACAGATTTGCAGACGTCCAATCGCAACCTTCAATCACAGGTAACCAAAGTCCAAGATGGACTTCTGCGCCACCGGTAACACCGGAACCGCCATCGGCTGCAGTGATGGATGGAACGGCTACGAAAACAGATTGAACCGCATCGATACCATAGCTGCCGTTCGTGGTGACTCGAGAGTAAATATCGGTATCGATGTATTGCATTTCACTGCGTTCCCAAGGCTCGGGGTAGACATCGTATGGAGGAATTATACCACCATCATCGATCTTTTGTTCACCAAAACACCCAGACAAACTGGTGGTCATCATGACGAACAAAATGAGCCACGGTCGGAAGTTCATGTGTAGTGGGGGACGCCGGGGTTTTTTGAACACACCGGCTGTTTGGTCGCTAAACAAAGTTCATTCTTTCTCTGCTTTTTCTTCTTCTTGGTCGGCATTCTCTTCTTGCTCTGCTGCATTACGAGTTTCGAGTTCTGCACGAACTTCATCCATATCCAAACCTCCAAGTTTCGTTACCAAATCGCGTAGAGCGTCTTCCGGAAGAGCACCAGGTTGCATGAACACTCCGATTCCATCTTTGAATGCAATCGTTGTCGGAATCGAGCGGATATTGAATGATTGAGCGAGTTGAGGTTCAGCCTCGGTGTCTATTTTTCCAAAAATAACATCTGGGAATTCTTCAGAAACTCGCTCATAAACTGGCCCATAGGCTTTGCATGGCCCACACCATTCTGCCCAAAAATCGAGAAGTACGATGGAATTATTGTCGATGATGTCTGAAAAATTAGGTTCATGTATCTCTACGGAGGCCATGAATACGTTTCAAAATCGGCGCTACTTCAACCTGTCCGCTTGAGTTTGCTCAAGCGACGAGTTCATGTGCTTGCTACCAAACGCCAAAACATGCGCCTATCACAATTAACCACGCTCCTCGTTTTAGTTTTGTTTCTTGCACCATTTGTACCCTCGGCCCCAGCACCCTATGAAATGAGTGAAGTTTCTGAAGTCAGTGCACGAGATTCTACAATTGTCGTTTCTGAATTATTCATCAGTCCGAACAACTTGGTTTCCAACGCCACTTCCGACAACGTCTACGGTGCAGTGGATTGGAATAACGACGGCGATTACAGTAAATATTCAGACCAATTTATCGAATTATGGAATACTGGTTCATCCCCAGTCAATGTTTCTGATTGGAAACTCAGTGTCACTTCGGGTAGTCCACCTTGCCAACTTGCTTGGAATACAGTGATCGATGCAGATGGTCGAATTGTAATATTCAGTGCAGACTCAGATATTATTCTCAGTTACTTTGACGGTGATACTGTATCCATCAACGACAAATCTGGTGCTTTAGCAGATTCTATGTCGTTCCCTCCCAAGGACTCTTGGTATGGTGAATCGTATGTTGAAGATTCTGCAGGTGCTTTAATGAAAGTAACACCAACACCTGGTTTTGGACCAAACGACCCTGATTCAAGCGTCGCTCTCAATATGGTCAAGTGTTACAAAGTGGCTGACACCTCATCATCCGATGCTTTCATCCTCAAAGGTCGAGTCGTTACTATGGAAAACGAAAACAGCGTTATCAACCAAGGCAATGTGTTGGTTCGAGACGGTATGATTGATGCAGTTTGGTCATCCGGTTCTTCTGTTCCACTTACCGCAGATTTGACCAATGCTCCAGTCATTGAAACCAATGGAACCATCTACCCTGGTTTGATTGACTTGCACAATCACATGCATTACAATCACATTCCATTGTGGGATTTTGAGGTTCACCTCTCGGAGTCTCAAAAGTCAGCCGAAGGCGGCTACTCCAATCGCGGACAATGGGGCGATAACTACGATTACGGACCAAGCATCACTTGGATGAAAAACAATGTCCAGAGCAACACCCGATGGGGAATGGCTACTGAACAAATGAAATATGCTGAAGTTCAAGCAATCGCTGGTGGCGTTACAGCAGTTCAAGGCTCACCTTCAGGCAACGACGCTTGGGACAGCACTCTTTCACGTAACGTTGAATTGTGGAACTTTGGAAAAGACAACACCGTAACATGCGCTGTATGCAGTTGGTACGAATCAAGTTACAACTCCAATGGTAAGATTGCTGATTTCAATGATGGTGACATTGAAGCATGGTTTATTCACATGTCAGAAGGTGTCGACCAGACCAGTAGAGATGAGTTTGATTTACTCAAAAGCAAGGGTCTTCTCGCTGAACCTACTGTCGTGATTCACGGTACTGCACTTACACCATCACAATTCCAATCCATGGGTGCTGTTGGCTCCAATTTGGTATGGTCACCACTCTCAAACCTACTGTTGTATGGTAACACAACCGATGTACGTGCAGCTGATAAGGCAGGTGTCCAAATCTCTTTAGCCCCTGATTGGGGTCCAAGTGGTTCCAAGAACAATATGCACGAACTCAAGGTAGCCGACCTCTGGAACAGCGAGGTCATGGACTCATATTTCTCGAATTATCAAATGGTAGAAATGGTAACATCAAACCCTGCAGCCGCTGCAGAATGGCAAGACCATGTTGGTCAAATTAAAGCAGGAATGGTAGCAGACCTCGTGGTCATGGATACCTTCCACGACGATCCATATCGAAACCTCATTGAGTCAATCGATGCAGATGTTCGTCTCACTGTCGTGAATGGAAAGGCACTGTTTGGTGACCAAGACATCATGACTTCACTCAAGGGTGATGACTGGGAACCAATCAACGGCGGCGGTGTTTCAAAGGCGCTTGACATCACTTCCTCGACGGTGGTTGATGGTTCACAAACGTGGGCACAGATTGAAGCTGGTATGGCCATGGCTATGCGAAATGATGTCTCCGACATCCGTGAACACTGGGCTGCACCAGAGGGTGTAGCATGGGACACAGATGAACAAGTCCAATCGTATCTCAACACGGAATTCGATGGGAAAAATTCTGCAAACACTGGAGTTTCACAACTCAGAAACATAACGGTTGACCCAATCTTCACGACTGGGGACGAGCGTTACTTCGATGTCATCAACCGCTCTTCATGGGCAAATACGCACATCGACCTTTCCAAACTCTATGCATTCTACGACATCCCGATGGATGCTGATGGTGACCGAATCGGTGTCAATGTCAATCTAGGGGCTGACCCTGTCGATGATGCAACATCTGGAAATTCAAACAACGATAATACAGATAACACAGACACAACCGATAACTCGGATTCTGGCGATGGTACCACCACAGGTGATACGACCACAGATGATACGATCACCGACGATTCAAATGTTAAATGCCCAGAAGGCGACATATCTCCTGATTGTGTCGATATCGACGAAGGCGTAAGTGATACTGATGCCAGTTCCTCTGATAGCGCTGAAAGTAGTACAACAATATATCTCTTTATTGGAGTAATAGCCGTCTTGGGTGGAGCATTGTTTTTCGCATCCAAAGATCATCAGAGTGAATTTGATTTGAATCCGAATCAAGCCTTGATTGAAAAGATGTGGGACGATGATGCATTAGACGGAGCAAGCCAACTTGGTGCAAAGAGTGATGAATTTATCCCAGCTCCACCGCCAATGAAGAGTAGTCCCTCAAATACAGATGATAAAGAGTGATTCATTCGAGCGACCATGACGGTCCATCGGACGTATCAGTCACCACGACACCCATTGCTTTGAGCTGGTCACGAATTTCATCAGCCTTCGACCAATCTTTGGTATCTCGTGCCACACTTCGAGCTACTAAGAGCAATTCCACTTCATCAGCAACTTGGACTCGACGTGGATCTTCTTCAGGTTCGGCAAGTGCCATTTCACGTGATGGAAGAACACCAAGAACGGTTCCAGCAGTTTCCTCAAGCCATTCGACTGCATAAAGAGCAAATGCATGGCTGTCGGCTTGATCTAAACCACTGTCAAGTGCTTTGCCAATTTCTCGAACAGCACCCAATACCTTGGCAATTGCTTCCCGGCTGTTGAAATCATCATCCATTGCTTGAGCAAAGCCTTCAGCCATTTTCTCAAGCATTCCCAAAGAACGGGAAAGAGGTTGTTGACTCGTGATGTCGGCTTGTGGCAAATCTACTGGGGATGTCTGTAGAGTCGTGATTTTCAATGCTCGAACATAGGTTGCAAGCAAACGATTGTAATTCCGTTCAGCATCTTTGAGAATCGTCTCATTCATGTCGATTGGCGAACGGTAATGGGCATTGATCAATGAGAAACGTAACACCATTGCATCAACTTTTTCAAGAATCTCTTGAATCGTCCAAAAGTTTCCAAGGGATTTACTCATTTTCTCGCCATCGATGTTGACAAAGCCGTTATGCAGCCAATGATGGACTACAGGGCTACATCCAGTATGGCATTCTCCTTGGAAAATTTCTGCTTCATGGTGAGGGAACCGCAAGTCATGGCCACCACCGTGAATATCGAATTGAGCCCCAAAGTAATCCATCGACATGGCGGTACATTCGATGTGCCAACCTGGGCGACCTGGACCCCAAGGAGATTCCCAAGTCGGTTCACCTGGTTTAGCTGCTTTCCAAAGTGCGAAATCTTTGTGATCTTTCTTTGCCGAACCCGTAGCCCCAACGCGCCCTCCTGCGCCTGAACGTACTGCTTCGATGTTTTGTCCGGTAAGTGCACCGTATTTTTCAGGTGCAGAATCAATATGGAAATAAACGCCTTCAACCGTTTGGTAAGCATGCCCTTTGTCGATAAGATCTTGTGTGATTCGAATCATATCATCGACGTATTCGGTACATCGTGGGTAATCATCAGCCCGAAGAATATTGAGTGCATCCATGTCTTCGTAATACGTTGCAATGTTTTCATCGACCAAAGTCTTCCAATCTACGTCCAACTCCTTTGCTCGTTGGATAATTTTGTCGTCAATATCGGTGAAGTTTTGGACATAGTGAACATCAAAGCCAGATGATTCAAGCCAACGGTGAATCAAGTCAAAAGCGAGGTAGCAACGTGCATGGCCTAAATGGCAACGGTCGTAAACAGTCACACCACATACATACATCGAAACTTTCCCAGGCTCCATCGTCGAGAATTCGACTTTGTCTCTCCTTCGGGTATCGTGCAGTCGAATTGGCATGGGATTCAACCAGTGGTGTGAACAGCCTCACTTGAAGGTTAAGACACATTACCATGTGGGTAGAGCATGGTAGAAGGTACTGAGGGCGTCTCAAAGACTATTTTTGTCACCGGCGTCAATGGACATATTGGCAATCACATCGTACGAGACTTGCTTGAGCATGGCTACAAGGTCATTGGCTCTGTACGGGACCTCTCCGACCCTCTGAAGGTGGACCATGTTCGACAGCATGCGATTGATTTGGATTGTGAGCATCAACTTGAGATTGTTGAAGGCGATGTATTGGATGCTGATGGATGGTCTGAGAAAATCGCAGGGTGCGATGCTTTATTTCATACAGCAACCGTCTATTCAAATTCAAACGATGCTCAAATGATCATCGATACTGCCACTAAAGGTACAACACATTTGCTTACGGCGGCCAAAAATGCAAATATTCCTCGAGTTATTTACACCTCCAGTGTCGCAGCCGTTGGGTCACTTCCGAAAGGCCGTGAAAAAACAGAGGAGGATTGGCAGACTCTACGCACATCTCCCTATACGATTGCCAAGACGGAATCCGAAAAGCGTGCTTGGGAATTAGCGGAACAACATGGCCTTGATTTACGCGTCATTAACCCTGGCGGAGTTCTTGGTGGTGGCTTTGTCAAGCCGACTCCCAGCGTTGATTTTTTCCCGGATGCAATGAACGGCAAATTCCCACTTGCTCCGAAAATTCCAATCCCACTTGTGCATGTTCGTGATGTAGCACGTGCCCATCGCCGAGCGTATGAAGTCGATGAAGCAAAAGGACGCTTCATTGTTGCACCGCACAAAAACAAAACCATCGCCGATGTATGTCGAGCAATACGTGAACAATTCCCCGACACAAAATCTCCCCGTCATGCGATTCCACGTTCTTTGATGTTCATTGCCGTGTTCCAAGATTGGCTCATGGGAATGTTCGGAGCTGAACGTCGCATGACTCGAAAAGCCGTCAAAGGATATTTCAAAGGAGATGCAAACCTCTCCTCAAAGAAAGCAACGGAGGTATTGGGCATGGAATGGGAATCCTTTGAAGTCTGTATCAAAGATACTGTGGAGGCATTTTTGAAATGAATTTTGAGGGTGAGAAGGGTATCGAAGTTGCAGGTTTTGAGATAGCCGATCATCTTCTTGCACGAATCGGTTGGCTCTTACCACTGCTCACTGTTGTCACTTCAATGTTGATTCACGCTCTAAGTGGAAACGCACGTGCACTTCCCTTTTTCATATCTGAAGCTGATTACCCAGGGCTCCAACGTTGGGTATTCACTACGGGACTCTCGGTCAGTGGCGTACTTCTAATCGTCATCGCATACCGATTTCGATATCTCTTCAAATCCTCTGAGAAATCGAAACAAACTCATATCTCTTTTTATTCTGGAATGACAACAGGTGTTTCAATCATCATATTGGCATATGCCAATATGTATGATGCCCTTTTGTTGCATTGTGTCGTTGCAATTGCAGTCTTTGGAGGTGGATTCATTTGGGGATATTCAACCCATCTCCTTTTTGAAAAGACCGAAACCTTTGGAAAACAACTACGCCGAATTGGATTGGGAATGGCAGCGTTTGGTTTGGTAACAATGAACGCTGTTTTGTTCTTCTTCATAGGCACGCACCAGGGTGAATTGAGCAATGGTGACTCTTTGCTGTATCGGCTTGACACAATACAATCAGCGATTAATTATGCAGCACCTGCAGAATATATTCTCTTTATCGGCTTGGTTGTGACTCTTGCTGCATTCGAACCCGACTTGAAAGTAAAGAATCGGACCTAATCAAACGATAATGATAACGCTAGCCTGTCGAAGGGCGCACTGAAAGCCTTTTTCATGATGCGATGTAAGCAGAATTGTTAAAAATATGATGATACTGGAATAGACGATGGCAATGGATACTACTCGTCAAGATTTGCGATTAACAACAATCGTGGTAACTACCGTATTTCTCATTGTATTTTTGATGGTTCGTGCTGTTGGAAGTCATTCAGTCATTTTGAATGGATACTCTGCTGTACTCTATTGTGCAGTGATTTGTATCGGTATACAATGGGCAGCATGGATACCCGCATCTATCGGAAAAACTGAACGCTTCTATGATTTAACGGGTGGCTTAACGTATCTCACAGTCGTAGGATTCAGCCTTTGGGCAGGATCACAGTCCGAACCTCCAAGTTTGAGAGAATTAATCGTCAGTTTACTTGTTGTCATCTGGTCTTTGCGCCTGTCTAGTTTTCTTTATCTTCGTATTCATCGAACTGGAAAAGATGGACGCTTTGATCTACTCAAAACATCGCCTATCCGATTTCTTGTACCATGGACTCTTCAAGGCCTGTGGGTTTTCCTAACAATGATAGTCGTTATTGTAATCAATAGTCAAGCGGATTCAGCACCGGGATTAGGGATATGGGACGGTATAGGATTGTCAGTATGGATACTCGGATTTGGTATTGAAGCCATAGCAGATAAGCAAAAAACAGTATTCAATACTGAACCTAATAATCAGGGCAAATGGATCGACAGTGGTTTGTGGTCTTATTCTAGGCATCCGAACTACTTAGGGGAAATTCTTCTATGGACTGGAATCGGCTTCTTTGGAATATCTTGCTTTACAGGTCTCGAAAGAGTTGCTTGGATATCGCCCATATTCATTTATCTTCTCTTAACGAAAGTCAGTGGAATTCCCATACTCGATAAACGAGCTTTAGAAAAGTGGGGAGATGATCCTGAATATCAAAAATATAGAGAAAATACTCCTGCTCTTATCCCTCGATTAAATAAAAAATCATAATATTCGAGAACTTGTTTGAATTGGGAATATATTTTTGTATGTATCACGAGGTTGAACGCATGGGGTCCCCCTGCGTTCAGAATAATTCATTGAATAGGCAGTATACTGGGGGACTGAACACCCATTGTACTTCTCTATAATGTCTTGAGGGGTTTGCAAGAACCCTTGCGATTTCATGGAAATGATATGTCGGTACTCTGTATCAACCCTCAAGAGACGGTGTGAACTTTCGATTACAGAGGTCTCTACATCAGAACCTGCTTATCGACG
>Ga0308016_10000047_pt1 | contig 55448 bp, 41 predicted proteins | sample Neamet233_FD_203129 | JGI IMG/M metagenome (GOLD analysis project Ga0308016, IMG submission 203129) | Marine microbial communities from water near the shore, Antarctic Ocean - #233 | ecosystem: Environmental > Aquatic > Marine > Unclassified | place: Southern Ocean | collected 2014-07-28
GTATTAATATTTACAGTAGTAACAGAATCATCATTAGGCACTCCGTTACCCATTTGATTAGCCTCTAAGTAAGCCTCAAAGTTATCATCAGGAACATAAGTTTGTTGCGCTAAAGTCATTAAAGGTAAGCACAGAAGTATAAGTAGTAGTTTTTTCATAATCTTAGTTCTTTGTTAATTTATTTTTTTATATTTTGCAAACTTAATGATAATAATATCTCTATTTAAATAGTTTGAGTTTATTTTTATAATTAACAAACTAAATACCGTAAACAACACCTCAACAACTGCTTCAAGCAATACACTTAAACATTCACAACTAAAGTTCAATTTTATAATTAACTAGTAAGTTGAATAATTCAAAAAAACACTCTTTTTAATCGTTAAAAAACTAAAAAAAGTCTCTATAATAAATAACTAACTTTTATTAATTAATCATTGATTGGTTTGTTTGTATTCGAAACTGCTAGGTAGATGTGAGTTTTAATGATAAATGATATAAAAACTTAAGTGTTATTTCTTAACGAATCCATAATCTATTTTATCATCACATATAAACTTAGAGACATACATACTCGCACTCTTTTCATAAGGCAAGTGCTTAACGTGACTGCCTATAAGACTCTTAGACTTTAAATGAGAGTTTATATCCCCTACAATATCTCCTTTCACTAAGAGGTGGTTATGAGTATTATAGTTGTAATTAGTATATTCAGTTACCCAAAATAGATTAAAAGGTTTGTTTAATTTCTTAAGATACTCTTCTAAGTCTGTCATTATCCTAAAGTTCTGCTTAGCTTTAATGTTATGCCTATAAGTGATTGTAGAGAATATATCCCACTTAGTTTCACCTAACCAATTACCCATTGTTGTTACTATTTTTCTTTGTTGAGTTGTATACATAATATGTTGATTTATAAGTGTTTATATTTAGTTATTTTAAGCTTTAGATATAGGAAGTATTAAAGGGTGAAACACCCAACATTCATTAGTATTTTATTAGAAAAAATTATTTATTTATTACTGTACTGCAAAATTCAAAATAACCAATAAGCTCTTTTAAATTATATCGGATTTGCTTTCCTACGAATATATATTCCTTACCAGCATCAAACCTTCCTTCTCTTCTGTAGTTACCAAGCGTTCTCTCGCTAATTTGGAAATATTCAGAAGCCTGTCTTTCGGTAAAGTATTTATTTTCTTCCATAATTAAAATAGATATCTAATTTAAAAGCAAAAATATGTAAAATGAGTTGAGTTAAAAAACCTTTAAGTTACTAGTATTCAACATTTTGTTGAATAAATGTGCATAACTGAAAACAATAATAATTATTAATTTATAAATACTATTTCCTCCACCTATTCCTCCCCTATTAATAAAAAAACCCCTGTAATCTATTAAATTACAAGGGTTTATCTTTTAACTTAGCGGTCTGGACGGAATTTTTTAACCTAGTAACTCATTTTACCAATTTTTATTAATCTTCACTATTCTTACCTAGTGAAGCATTTTTAATCAAACAACAGAAATAAAATTTTATATACAATTATAAAAATAGATAGACAACGATTAGACAACGCCTTAGGGAGTAAATGTTTTTCATATATTTACAATACTTATGGGACAAATCAAATTTAACTTAAGAGATCCAAAATCAGAAAATAAAACTTCTATTATTTTAGTATTTCATTTTGATGGGGGAAAAATACGAATTTCTACAAGAATAAGCATTATTCCAAAATATTGGAATCTAAAAAACCAAAGGGTAAAAGAAAGAATGGATTTTCCAGAGCATAATAAAATTAATCAGAAACTAAATGAGATTTCATTAGCTATGATTAGTACTTACAATGAGTTAATTGAAAAAGAAGGAATTGCGAGTAAAGATACCTTAAAAGAAAAGTTCTATCTCAAACTAAAGATGCCTAAGCTGAAGAAAGTAAGAAAAAAACAATTTTGGAATTACTTTGAAGAATTTATAGTGTATAAAAGAAAACAGCTTAATGACATTAGAGATTATAATAACTCGCTAAGGAAACATCTCTTAGCAACTGAGAAAATACTAAACAGGAAAGCAACATTTGAGGGAATAAAACAATTAGATGGAAGTTTTATCGAGACTATGGAACACTACCTAATTTATGATGCAAAAAACCAAAAAGGAGAAAAGGGTCTTTCAGTCAATACAATTGGAAAGAATTTTAAAAACCTAAAGGTATTTCTCAATTATTGTTTTGAAAGAGAAATTTGCCCTTGGTTTTCCACCAAACATCTTATCGCTAAACAAGAAATAATTGATGAAGTGTATATAACACAAAATGAATTAGATAATTTATCAGAGCTTAAACTCAAAGGGGAACTTAGATTACAAGTAAGAGATGCATTTATCTTAGGTTGTGAAACTGCTCTTAGGTTTAGTGACTTAAGATTAGTTAAACCCTCCCACATTGATATAAAAGGAAAGAGACTAAGAATGCATCATAAAAAGACTAAAAAGAAAGTTGTAGTGCCTTTAAGCAGTAAGGCAATTGAAATATTAAGAAAATATAAAAATTTCTCTCCTATTAAATCAAATACGACTATTACTGATTTCAATAGGACTATAAAAGAAGTTTGTAAAAAAGCAGAAATCAACGCTACAATTAATCAATATCGAACCATAAGAGGTGAAAGGCTTGAAATAGAAAAACTAAAATACGAAATGGTAACAAGCCACACATGCAGAAGAACATTTTGCACGCTAAAAGTATTGAATGAAGTTCCTGTTCCTCTTATTATGAAAATATCAGGACATACCACAGAACGAAATTTCTTTAGATACCTGAAAATGGATGAAGAAACTTCTGCTGAAAAAATGAGCAAATACATTAACTAACCCCATCTTTTTATTTTTAAATATAAACAATAAAAGTATTTTTAAAAATATAATATATTGTGTTTAAAAACAAGAAACGTACTAGGCATTTACCTAGCGGCAAATTTTTACAGCTAAAAAACACCCTTAGGATACAGTGTTAATACGCGTAATTACCCGTGTAAAAACATCATTACCTTGTAATATGACTTTAAACCTGAGGTAAAAAACGAAAAAACTCTATTCAAGGAGAAAAATCTGTTTTTTTTTATAAACGATAATATATATTTTTCTTTTGAATTACTGTTTAAAATAACAATATTTTAATTTAACATTAGCTGACTTATACTTTTTTTCAACCCCAACAAAAGGATCATTTGTTATATAATTTTTTTTGTTCAAATTTGGTTATTTTATAAAAAGCTGAATATATTTTATCATACCAATATTAGTGTATTTCGTTATATAAACTGGGAGAAACTATATATAAATTTATAGTTTATTATATATACGGAAATATCATTTGTGTTAGTTTTTCTGTTTATATAATATATTAAATGTTTTATAGTTGTTCTATAATCTCTAAATCAGAATATTTTACTTCAATATTATATTCTTTTACTCGCTTATTATTTAATAAAGCTTCAAGCCTTTTATATTCTACAACCGTTAAAGACTCTATATCCCCTTGTTTTTTATAATCAATAAGTACATACTGTTTTGAAAGCATTAAATATTGAGGTTTTGACCTCTTAACTAACGAATCAACATAAGGAAATATCTTTTCTGTCTCAATAAACTTACTAGCATCCAAACTTATGGGTAGATACATTAAATTACAATTTCTCAAAACTGTAGGAGTATTCATCATTTTGATAAAAGTATCATCAGTCTGATTTTCGTAATTAATACCAAGCCTTTTAGCATTTGAATATAATTTACATATTTCATATAGCTTATTCCAATACTTACTATTTGGCATATAAGACTCTCTTCTTTCTAGGTTTATTGGATTTGTTTTAAATCTAATTATTTTGTATTTATTTTTCATCTTTTAAAATTTTCTTTAAAGATAGAAAAGAAGCCTTAAATAACAAAGGACATTATATTTATGGCTTCAATAACTCACAGAAATCTTACAAAAAACTAATATTACTCCAAAACCACTTTTCTATCCATTACGCCATATTCACTTATTAGTTTAAGGGTGTAAACGCCTTTAGCAAAGCCGCTAAGATCAAAGTTTATTTAAGACGCCCAACATTACTGTTGGGCGTTTCTTGATTTTAAGCTAAAACCCAATTTGAGATTGATTTTTAGTAAATGATTTTTCATTTGAATTATATATATCTGAAAGTTTGTAACTACCATCATTTTCCACTCCTAAATTAATGCATAATTTTTCAACTCTTTCATTAGATAATTTTTCAAATTTATAAATGGATATTAATCTTCCTTTTCTCAAAAGTGCATCATCAATATTTAGTACATTAGTATTAAAAGTAGCTACAACTTGGGTATTTATACAATCACTAAGCAAACCATCAGTAAGGTTTAAAATATTAGCAGTTGCTTGGGTGGAGTTTCCTACACGCTTCATTAAAACATTTTCGGCATCCTCAATCACAAGAATAGAGTTTGAATTTTCTATTAAAAATTTTATTAATTCTGGAGAAGCAAGACTACTTGCCATATTTGGAGGTACATATATAATTCGTTTTTCCACATTATTTATTAAATATCTAATGTATGTTGTTTTTCCTGTCCCTGGCTCGCCATGCAATAAAACTAATCCTTTTGATTTGTCTTCTGACAATTTTTCAACTATCAAATTATTTATCGGCTCAAAATCTTTATTGTAATTAGTTGAAAAATCTATTTCAGGGTTTTTTATTTCTTTTTCTTCCAACTCAAAGCCATCTGAAGTCTGTATTAAAATATTCAAGCGGCCTATTTTCTTTTTTTCTTCTTCTGGAATAACCATTTTAATAAAATCAGTTATTATTTTATCTACAGCCTTTGTCTTTTTAGTAAATAATAGACTTACACCATATTTTATTTGTCCAGAGCGAAAAGAAATTCTATAAAAATAGACATACACACACTCCTCCCCTCCTAGAAACAAAACACATTTCTCTATATCCTTTCCGTTCTTACAATAATGGGTAGAGATTACAGCAGCATTATTCTCATCAACATATTGCGTAATATCTTCTAAACTTATAAAGCAAGTATCCCATTCACAAGGAAACCTATTGTGTTTATTTACAAATAATTGCCTTAATGGAAAAGTAGAAAATTCTGCCACACCAGAAAACCCATTTAAACTGGCGGAATATCCTTTTTCAAATAATGGATGCTCAGGAAAACGATTGTTATCCACAATATGAGATGAGGTTAATAATCTATGCTTGTTTTCAGGAGTAGGCTTAAATTTTGTCATATTTTTTTTAAAAAAGTGATTATATAAAATACGTAATAATTACCCTGATTCGCTACAAAAAAAAGAGTTCCAAATAAAGAATTTTCCAGTGGTTAGTTTGACCACAAGGATTCTTTAATTAAAACTCTAAGGGACTACAAAGATACAAATTATAAAATAAATAGTTACAAATGAGCGACATATCTAAAATAACGGCAAAACAAATACAACCCTATATTACTCCAAAACCACTTTCCGATCCATTACGCCATTTTCACTTATTAGCTTAAGGGTGTAAATGCCTTTAGCAAAGCCGCTAAGGTCAAATTGTTGTTTGTTGACACCAACAGTCGCTTTTATTTTATTGAGGGCTATTTCCTGACCTAATACATTTAAAACACTAAAAGAAACATCTATAGCTGTTGTGGCTGTAAATTCAATAGTAAATATACCATCAGTTGGATTAGGATAAATGCTAATGTTATCAAAATCAATTTCTGTAATTGATGTTGGTACACAAATAGATTGACAAGCTGCATATGAAGCATAAGTTCCATTTCCTGTGCCTGGGTCAATACAGTTTTCGTTTATACAGTTCCAAGTTGGCAATACACAACTTAACTGACAAGCCGCTTGAGTTGTATAAGCTCCATTACCTGTACCAGGGTCTTGACAGTTTCCTGGACTAATACAATCCCAAGTTGGCAATACACAATTAGCTTGGCAAGCTGAATATGAAGCATAAGTTCCATTTCCTGTTCCAGGATCTGAACAAGTACCTTGCCCATCACAATCCCAAGTTGGCAATACACAACTTGACTGACAAGCTGCTTGAGTTGTATAAGCTCCATTACCTGTACCAGGATCTTGACAGTTTCCTGGACTAATACAATCCCAAGTGGGTGTAATACAACTGGTTTGACAAGCTGAGAAAGTAGAATAAGTCCCATTTCCCGTGTTCGGATCAGAGCAATTACCTTGTCCATCACAATTCCAAGTTGGCAACACACAATTACTCTGGCAAGAAGATAAAGTAGAATACTGACCATTACCCGTTCCTGGGTCATTGCAATTACCCTGCCCATCACAATTCCATGAAGGAGCTATAGAATTATAATTAGCCGACCAACCATTATACCTAAGAGCAACATCAGACAGAAATTCCAGATACATACTCCCACCAGAAGAAGAAATATTAGGAGGTATAGTTACTCCTGAATATTGACCTAAAATAGCACTTGTATTATTAGCCCCATCATAAACTATCACTCCATCATAATTAAGTTCTGTGTCAAATGAAGAAAAGGAAAGAGATATTGAAGAAGCATTAGGCGGTTGAATTAACCATGAGCAATCACTATTATTTGCATAAAGATTACTTCCACTACCATCAGTAAAAGAGCCACTTGAACTTGTTAAAGTTGTTGTCCCAGAACAATAGCCTGCTTGTGTAGAAGTATAATAAGCGTCCCAACCCTGACTATTTACTTCAAGGTCTGAATAGAATCTAACAAGCATTGAACCTGTAGTAGATGTTATACTTGGAGGGATATTATTACCTGAGAATATACCTAATGAAGGAGATGAAGTGTTAATTCCATCAAATATTTCAACAGCATCATAAACAGTACCGTCAGAAGCAGGGAGTTCTAAATCAAAACTTGTAAAATTTAAAGTAACACTTGTGGCTTGTGGCGGCTGTATTAGCCAAAAACAATCTAAATTATTACAATAATTATTAGTACCACTTCCATCTAATATTGGACCATAATCAGAGGTATTTAGAGTAGAAACTCCTGCACAACTCGCATTACCTGTAGATGTATAATTTGCATAAAACCCTCCATAGGTATCCATAAAATCTGATGAAAATACAATAACCATTTCTCCAGTAGTTGAAGTGATATTATTAGGTATATTATTTCCAGAATATACAGCAATTTGATTAGTTGCTGCTAAATCATCATAAATAACTAAACCATCATAATTTAGTTCTGTATTAAAAGATGAAAACGAAAGAGTAACTGAATTTGCACAAGGAGGAGCAATATACCAATAACATATTTGATTATTACCATAATTACTACTTCCAGAACCATCATTAAAAGAACCTGTAGGTGATGACAAAATAGTGCCTCCACTACAAGAAGGAGTATTACCAAATACTTGATAGTTTGCTGACCATCCACCCTCATTAATTGATACATCAGAAGTAAAACGAATACACATTGCACCAGTTCCTGAAGTTGTATATAATGTTTGTGGAATAGAGTTACCCCATAATGTTGCTAATAAAGGTGAGTTTATACTTGGACCATCATAAACAAATACAGTATCGTAATTTGCTTCAGTATCAAAGTAAGTAAATGTTAACCCAATTTGAGTAGCTCCAGCAGGTGCAATTACCCATTTACAATCTGAATTATTATTGTAATCAGCACTTCCACTACCATCTGTAATTGTGCCACTTGCTGCTGTTAAATTTGTAGTACCACTACAATAACTATTAGGGCTATTACCAATACCTACTGCATACCATGCCTCTTGCACTGCGGTATATTCTGCTGACGGATTACCATACAAATCGTCTGCTGATTGTAAAGAACCATAATAAGCATTAAAATAAGTTGCATTTGACGGTAAGTAGATAATTAAATTTCGATAAGCTATTTTACTTGCATCATTCATTCCAATTCCTGTAACTGTATAAGAATTTCCAATATCATTCGTACCTGAACCACCCTGAGAAAGTAAATAAAACCAATGATTTTGAACGCCACTATTTGTGTGAACACCACCATGGTCTTGTGTGCTATTTGGATTTATCCAATATTGACCATTGTACGTATTAGGATCATTTTTAGCATTAGGATTTGACATTGAACGCATATAAGTACCGCTTACAAAAATATCTTCTCCAATTGTCCAGTCAGGATTAACACCTGAATAAAATTCAATACAAGTTCCAAAAATATCCCCAAAGGACTCATTTAATGCTCCTGACTCTCCTTGGTAATCCAAACCTCCATTACCATTATTATCTACAACCAAATGGGTGAATTCGTGTCCCTCTACATCAAGACCAACAACTGGATTATTAAGCGTTCCATCTCCAAGACCATAAGACATTATATTATAAGGAGAACCCAATGCATATGCATTATTAGGGTCATTACCATTTTGAGATTGTAAAGTTGGAGGATTGATATAATTTTTAATAACACCCCCATTATTATCATAACTATTTCTTCCGTGAATAGTCAAATAATAGTCATAGGTTTTTTCCATTCCCCAATGTACATCAGTTGCTAAATCTCCCAACCCAATATCATAAATTCCATTATTACCATTAACTGACCAACTTTGTGTTCCATTATTTGCAGACAATATAAAAGAACCTCCAAAGTCATCTGAACTAGAAACATCAAACTCCCATAATTCAACTGTGTATGGAGGGTTAGACATAAAAACATTTATATTATTAAAAGTAACTATTGGGAAGGTATTGAGAAAAGGGTTTGAGTAATGAACTATTTGATTTGAACCATTTTTAACAATTATGTATAAGTCAGGAGTTTGGTCAATAAATGAATTATACCACCAACTCTGTGATACATTTGAAATTGTAAATGAAGTTAATCTAGGATTCCCTGCCCAATTTGCAGAAGAGTTAATAAAGTCTGTTGAACCAGTAAATCCACTAGTTGTAAACCCTGTTGCACTGGTAGCATTATATGTTTCAATATTTCTTCCACTTTCTCTTAAACGGTAACTTCCTCCATAACTATCACAAGTAATATTTTGTGTGCCACTATATAAGGTATTGGCTGTTCCTGGTACATCAGCATCTGCTATTAAACTTATTTTATTTAAAACCTCTCCTGTTGTTGCATCAACTAATACATTATACATTAAAAATGGTGAGTAGGAATCAATCCTAACCTTATATGCTAATTTTGCTTTATAATCATCTGCATCTGGTTTCCAATAAATAATAGTTTCAACAGGGTATTCATTTATTAAATCAGTAACCTCTAATGAAGTTTTAGCTTTTATTAATGCTTGTTCTTTAGTAAATAAAATTTGGATGTCAAAATTTTCAACTTCTAATATTTTCCCATTGATAGAACTTACTATTCCATCTTTTATATGAACCATTAATATTCCTCCATAAACAGGTACCCCTTTATATAACTGCTGATAATTAATATGGATAAATCCTAAATCATCATTCTTCTCAGCTATTTTTTGGAAAGTATGTTTTGAACTTAAATTAACCCAAGAATTAAATTCCTTTAATAAGGATTCATTATCAATATTCTTTTTCTTTAAATTCAACCAAACAGAACCATTTATAATTTCAACTTTTTGTTTTTCATCAGAAGATTGATTTCCATTAGGTATTATAACTGTATTGTTATTTTTGATGATTTTTTGCTGAAATGGGTTTGTAAAATTTGGAGTAATCTGTTTTACCTGACCAGAACTAATCAGTGGAATACAAAATAATGCTAAGACAATAAGTGAGAAGATTTTTTTCATTTTTTTAGTTTAAATAGTTGTACGTATTCATATAAAAGTGAAATAAATTTTTGTAAATTTAATAAATAGTTTTCACTTTACATAATTTTCATTTTTAGTTAAATTTTAATAATAGTATGGGTCATTATAAGAAGTTGCATCTTCCGCACTAATAATAATCACTATTATAGGTACTATTGCTGAAAGAGAAGCAGCAACCCAATAACCAACACTGTAAGGAGGTACTGTTACAATCTTAGCTATTTCATTATTCTTCTTGACATCAATCTTATAGTTAGCATCCAATGCTTCCTTATATACCCAGCTATCAATAGAATAACTTACATTATGCATTCCTAAAGGAACATTGTTTATCGTTACAGATTTTACATTTTTCTTATTTACAATTATATTATCATCAATAGAAACAAATGTTTTTTCGGTTGCTTTAGTTGGCTGTAAAACAATTCTTCCTGTATTTTCACTTTCATACTGATAGTCAACATAAATATGTTTTGCACAAGAGGAAAACAGTAAAAGTGAACAGATTGATATTTTTAAAATGTTTTTCATAATTTTTAGTTTTTATTAATTAGTTAAATCTATAGCCAACCCCTACAGAAATATTAAGCATTTCTATAAGCATATCACCAGGTATCTTATCACTATAAATAGCAATATTCCCATTATCATCATAAGTTACGGTTTGACTAAAGGATGGGTAAGTTGAAAAATAATCGGCATTTAAGGATATAGCCATATTTTTATTTACATTAAATTTAAGTCCCATACCAAAATTGTAAGCTACTTCCTCAGCAGAAGTAGATTGAATAGTAATATAATCACCATAATATCTATCTGTAAATTTAACCTCAGGAACTACAACAAATGAATAACCGACTAATGCCCTAATATCAAAATCAACTTTATCAGAAGGAAAAGATAAGAGTAAGCCACCCATTATATTATCTGAAACCCAAGAATCCCCTGTAGCTTTCCAATCCCCTGGAATTCCCAAAATGTCACCAGAAAAATATTCACCATCATAAAATTCATTTGAACTTTCTGAGAATAACATAGTAAACCCTATATTATTAGAAAACTTATAACTAAAGTTGATATTTAAATTTAAGCCAGTTGTTGCAAAACCTGCTTCCTCATTATTAAAACTATGACTTGCAAAATCGCCTACAGGAAAGGAAGGTCCAATACTAAAACCTATAAACCCTCTACTATACCAACTATTACGAATAGGTGTCATTGAATTTTCAGTTCTATAAGTTACTTTTTCTTCAGCTATAAATTCATCAAATAAGTCCTTTGTTCCATCACTATACCTAATCATTAAAATTTCTGATTTTGCAAGAAAATATACTGGTCCATCCTGACTTTTCCTGAATTTTATTTCAGTATTCCCAACCTCAATAACTTTTGCTTGTATATCTTCTCCTGTTTTTTTAGTAATAACATCTTGTGAGAAACATATATTTGACATAAATATAAGCACAGCCAACACATATCCTTTCTTCATTCTCTTTTAATTTTTGGGTTAAAAACAGTCCAAAAGTAAAGACAAAAAACATAAGAATTCAGGCGACTTTGTAATCGCTATTAAAATGAAGATAAACGCTAATAAAATAACCGTTAATCGTTATTCTTAACCCTTTCTAAAAAGGATTTTTTAAGCCGTGTAACGACAGGTATTTTGCTGTTTTCGGCTAAAAACAAATAATAATAAGTATCTTAGTAGGATATAAAAAAGAAACGCCTCAATTAAGAGGCGTCAGGTCAAGAATTACTATCCTTAGTGTTGTTTAATGCTGCAAATATATAATAATTAATTTTCAATTTCCTTTCTGTTGGCTCCAAAAATGCTTGTGCAACAAATATAAGTAGCTAATACCCAATTAAAAAAGATAGTAAAAAAGAAATAATGCAAAAAATGTGCAATAAAATGAACATTATTTGTAGTTTTGCGTAATATATTTATAAGATTGAATAAATTTATAGTTGAAGTTCTGGAGGAGGGAAATGTAAATGAATTTTTAGGAGATATTCCTGAACAGATAAGAAGTAGATTCTTCAGAGATATGGATATGTTGGAAAAGGGAATGTCTGGTACTTGGCTTAAAAGCCTTCCTGGTACTGATAAACTCTATGAATTTAGGCAGCAAGATGAGAAAACTTGGTATAGAATATTAGCCTTTATGAGTAAAAATCCTAACAAAGGACAGCCTAAACTTGTATTGTGTGCACATGGTATAACTAAGGATCAGAATAAGCTACATAAAAAGGAATTTAAAAAAGCTGAAAAATTAAAAAAAGAGTATGCTGCTAATCTATTGAAAGAAAAAAAGAAAAATTAAAAATCTAAAAGCAAATAATTATGAAAACTTTATCCTTAAAACAAATAAAAGACCAACATTTAGGAGTAGTTGGCACAGATAAAAGAGATGAATATGAAACGGCACTAGCTGCTGAAATATTAGCTATTGAACTAAAGAGAATAAGAAAGAAAAAGAATATTACTCAGGTTAGGTTGGGTATAATTTCGGGAGTTGATCGCTCCCAAATTTCAAAAGTAGAAAATAATAAGTCAAGTGATGTATTGGTGGGTACTATGGCTAAACTATTTAAAGCATTAGGAAAACAAATAAGTTTTAAAATCACAGATATTCCTAGTGAAATAACACTACAACAGGAAACGCAAAAACACACAACCGCTTAATCCTTTTCAACAGACTTTCTGTATTTAAACCTAATGGCTAAATTTGTTCCTGCACCTAAAGCAAATTGCTGTAATGAAGGTAAATCTTGAAGTTTTTTAAGGGTATTGAGTAAGGATACTGAAACTTCCATTACACATTGAATCGTAAAAATGGTCTTGAACTATAACGACTTGCAACTAACTTACAAATGTCATTGCTTATTGTTTCCTTAGTAGTTTTTAATATATTCAAAATTTCAGATTTAGAAAAATAAAGTTCTAAAGTAGTAATATCCTTTTCAAATTCTTTTTCAGATGTAAAAAACAATGCTCTTGGTATAATTATATCTTTATCCTCCTTTAATTGGAGCATATTAATATCCATATCCCAAAACAAATGTTTTGGAAATAGAGTCTTAACCGATATGTTCTTTGTTGTTTTCACTTTGCAAATATAGGGACTTATCTTTGATACGAAAAATCAAGTGTTTTGTTTAGCACTTTAGTCGTTATTTTTAACCCTTTCCAAAAAGGATTTTTTAAGCCGTGTAGCGACAGGTAATTTGCTGTTTTCGGCTAAAAACACACAATCTTCCTCTCGGCAATATTTTTGAACCAAATTTAAGTTTACCAAATAGGATTTGTGCGTACGGAAAAAAGTTTCTTGTGGCAATAACTCCTCCAAGTCCTTTAGGTTTTTAGAAACTACTACTTCTCTACCATCCAATAGATGGACAGCTGTGTAACTTCCACTTGCCTGACAAAAAACAATATTATTCAAGTGTTCAAACAAATACCCTTCAGGAGTTGACAAAGCAATCTTTTCAAAAGTAATAGGGCTATTATTTAAGTTTTCCAATAATAAGGACATTCTCTCATGGGTAAACTGCACTTCTTGTTTTTCCTTAAACCTCCCTATGGCTTCAATTAACAATCGAAAATCAATCGGCTTACTTAAATAATCCAAAGCAGCATATCGGAATGCCTTTAAAGCATAATCAGCATAAGCAGTAGTAAATATAATCTCAAAATTTGGGTTCTTAAATTTTTCTAAAAGCTGAAAGCCATTTTCTTCTGGCATTTCAATGTCCAAAAAAACCAATTGAGGTTGAAAATTCTGAATACGCTCAAAAGCTTCCTCTACACTTTCGGCAGTAGCGACTACTTTTACATCAGAACAGTACCTTTTTAGTAATTTCTGTAAGGAGTTACGGGCTTTTACTTCATCATCAACTATTAGTGCTTTTATCATTATATCTTTAATTTTAATTCTACACGAGTACCTTGTGCTAAGTCGGTAATTTTATGCTGATACATTTTAGTATCCTCTAACTGATTCAAAGAGTCTAAACGTTCCTGCATTAATTTTAATCCTTTCGAATCTGCTGAAAGTTTTGCTTTTTTTCTTCCTATTCCATTGTCTTCTATTGTGCAAACAAGTTGTTTATTTTGTTTTGAAATAGAAATGCTAATCCTTCCTTTCGTTTTTATTCCGTGTTTTATGGCATTTTCAATATACGGCTGTAGGATAAGTGGTGGCACATGGGTAAGGTGAGTATTTACTTCAATATTCCATTGAACTTTTAAGTCATCACCAAACCTTAGTTTCTCTAAGTTAAGGTACATTTTTAATAAAGCAATTTCTTCTTCCAAGCGTATTTTTGATTGAGAAGAATAACTCAAAACCAATCGCATAAGTTGTGCACAATCCGACAAATAAATTCTTGCTTTTTCTTCATCATTATCCAATAACAAATCCTGAATAGAATTTAATACATTAAACAGAAAATGAGGGTTTAATTGCGAACGAACTGCCCTAAGTTCCAATGCCGCTTTTTGCTTTAACAAGTCTATTCTTTCTACTTCCTTTTTGTGCTTTTGTTTTATTCTTATATTCATTAACTGATAAACAAAAAGGAAAATAAATGTACAGAACAATAAAATAAACCATCCTCTTTTCCAAAAGGGAGAAATGATTTCAAAACTTAATTCTTCTATTGATGACCACTGCTGATTGGGTAATCTGCTTTTTATATTCAATGTGTATTTATCAGCAGAGAGATGAGGGAAGGTAACACTTCTTTGTTTACTTACTTCACTCCAAGGATTATCGTTCAGTTTCCAACTAAATTCAGCATATTTTCCTGCATTCAATTGTATAGCTGTAAAGTCAATTGTGATGTTATTGTCTGTATAACTAAGTACTCTTTCTTTATTAAAATTAGAAATTCCCCAAACCTTAAAGTCAGTAAAGACTACATTGGGAGGAGATAAATTTGCTTGCTCATTTTCAGGTACATATTTATGAATATAATCTTCCTCCGTTTCTGCAATATTGATAGCAATTAGCAAAGTACTATCCCTCAACAATTCAATTCCTTTATTATGACAAAAATCCAATGACATTCCATTTGTGGTCGAGTAAGTATGAATATAACTAACTTCATCCAAAGAATCAATATCTATTCTGTTCACCCCATCATTTGTTCCTACCCACATACAATTTCTATATTTATCCCATTGTAAGGATTTTATTTGTGGGTCGCTCAACTGTTTATAATAATGATCAAAACCCTGATGATTGTAACGCATCAAACCAAATGAAATACTACCTAACCAGATATTTCCCCATTTATCTTTTTCCAAAACCATTAAAGAGTGGTCTTGCATTCCATCCGCATTATTTAGTAATTTTAAGCTATGCCCATTCCAAAAAAGTAATCCTTTTGAACTTGCTATCCACAAGCCCTTTTTTGTTGCTAAAATGTCATAATACATTGCTCCTACAGTCTCAGTAGGGAAATCGTAAAAATCATTCCCTTTTGAATAGTATATATTCAATCCTACAGCATAAAAAGTAGCTGTATCATTTGCACAAATATCATATGCAAAATTTGCTTTCATGTTTTTGGGAGTCGTTTTTACTTCTTCAAAATCATTCTCTTTCCACTTATATAATCTCCCTCCTATTCCTGAAGCCAATAATTCCCCTCTTTCATTTGTATCCATACAAAGTATAAATCGGTCTTTTGCATTATCACTTAAAGGAAAATGAGAAATTACATCATTTTTCTGATTATAGATTCCATTTTTTCCTCCAAAAAACAAATCCTTTTTATATTCAATTATAGGAAAAACCCCAGAACTATATTCTTCTAAAATCGTTTCAAAAACTGGCTTTTTTACTAAAGTAATACCTGCATTACTGGCAATCCATAATTTATTATTTTTGGTAAGTAAAAGTTGCAGTATTGTCCTATCAAACTTTTCTCCTCTGGAATCTATTTGCCTAAATTCATTATTTTCAAAAGCCCAAAGTCCATCACCATAAGTCCCGAAAACTAATTTATCATTTATATATTTTGCATCTTTCACTCCATCTTCAAATGGTAGTTCAAAATATATTTTTTCTGACCAATTTATAAGCTGAGTAGGTGTGAAAACCCAAGTTATATCATCTTGTTCTACAATCGTTACATTTCCTTTATGCTCAGGGTAAAACAAAGTATCATCACCATATAAATGCAAACCATTTTTAGTAGATACCCACAAATAATCATCTGCTTCCCAAATATTATATATATGTGTTTCTGGGAGAGAAATTCTGTTAAAAATAGAATCCTGAAATTGATATAAACCATCCTTTGCACCCATATACAACTGATTGTTCAATTCCTTAATTACTAATATTTCCTTCGAATAAAGCGAATTTTCCTGAACAGGAACAGATATAAATTGGTTTTGATAAAACTTATTAACTCCCTTATTTGTACCAACCCAAAGTGCTCCCTTACTATCCGTATTTACCCAAGTAATAAAATTACTATTTAGTCCATCCTCTGTAAAGTATTGAGTACAACTATTGCCATCATAACTATTTAACCCATAGATTGTTCCTGCCCACAAAAACCCATCTTGGTCTTGGCATATAGTTAATACGCCATTTGCCGATAATCCATTCTCTTTATTAAGTAAACTATAGTCTAATTGTTGTGCATTTACGCACTGAAAAATTAAACACATTATAATAAAAAGGAGTCGATTCATTGCACAAAGATATATATCTAAAATGTATTTATAAAAATAAGTTTTTTATCGTATCCATTATATCAATAAGCGTTTGATATTTATATTTTAACGTTATATATATTTAATTCTTTAGAACCTTTTTTATATGCTTAAATATATAAAAAAAATTACACTAACTTCTGTCGTAATATAAGCATATCGGCATCTATTTTCGATTCTATAACCTGTGCGTATATTTGAGTTGCTTTTATATTATTATGCCAAGCATTTTTGATACTGTTTCTATTGGCACTCCATTTGTTAGGGTAACCGTTGTCGCAAATGTATGTCGTACACTATGAAGTGTTATATTTTTATTAAAATCACATATAACAGCAATAGTCTTTAATGCATTATTCACTTTTTGATTACTTATAAGTGGAAATATTTTACTTTCATCTATATGTTGGTTATATTTTCTCAATTTAATAATTTGAGAAATAAAATAGGAAGATTGGAAGGAATATTTGTTTTATGCTTTTTTATATAAATCCATTGAAACCCATCTTCTCCAATCTTTACATTTTCTATATTTAAATTATATAAATCTATATATGAAAGAGCTGTGTAACACGCAAATAAAAATATATCTCTAATTCTGGATAAACTCTTGTTAAAGAATACATTAGTTAAAGTATATAATTCATGTTTGGATAAATATACTCGATTCGTCTTTCTAAAACTTATTTTAAAGCCTATAAATGGGTCTTGAGATATATAATTATGCTTTAAACAAAAATTACTAACCTTTTTAAGCCTTTGCATATGCTTCATCATTCCATTATGATTACATTCTGTTTCTAATAATATATATTGAGAAAAATTATATATAAAATCATAATTTATCTTGTTCAGTAATATATCTGTTGTGCTATATGTGCTTTGGATATAAGACCTTAAATGTTTTATGGTAGTTTTATAATTTTTGAAAGAACCGTACTTATATTCTTTTCCTATAAGTGCTTCCATATTATCATTATGATATATAAAAATATTAATTAAACTATTCATTATTACATTGCCATCTTTATAATAATCAACAATCGTCTTTGCCGTAATAATTATATTTATTTTAGCTAACTCATCAAATTTATCTATTAGATTAACCTTTATCTTATCTAACTTTTGATTTTGCACTTTTCTATCTTCTTCAATTACTTTAGTTGTTAAGGAATCCCATCTTTTATAAGAAACATCAATTTTAGTATTAAATTGGGAAACTGTACCCATCATACCTCACTCTACAGTAAATAGGTGTTTTTCCGTTTTTCTTCATCAATACCTTACGAGCAATGAATCCTACAAATAATTTGTGTTCCATGTTTTCAAATATATTAAATTAGTAATTAAAAACTACTTAATAATTTGATTTTAAATGAATTATATTAAAGATATGTTGACTTATATCTTTAAAGATATTGCATTACTGGGGAGAAATTATAAATATTTAAAAAAATAAAATCTCGAAAAAAATGAAAAAATGAAAATTTGCACCACTTTCTAGCCATTATCAGGTTAAAAATTTGCACCACTTTTTGCACCGTTTGTTTTTTTTTATGTGGTTTACCCCTATAAAAGCAAAAAAAACATATTTTTTAAAATATGATTTAATTTACAGAATTATTACCTGATAATCAATGCTTTACTCCTAAAATAGTAGGTTTTAGAAGGTAAAAGTGTCGGGGTAGCAGGATTCGAATCTCCCCCTTTACTTTTCATTATGTTAACACTTTTGTTAACAGCCTTTTATATCAAATAATTGCATGTCAAATATATAAAATAATTATACATTTTCATTCCAATAATTAACAACGTTATATTTAACTAAAATTCTAACATCTATTCAATATCAGATATACTTATTTGTAAGTTTAGGTTTGTTTGTTTTGTACGAATTACTAATGTGTATGACTGCTTACTCAATTTAATTTTATTTTTTCTTTCAATACTTCCGATAAATACAATCTTATTTTTACTCAGAATCTAACTCATCATCCCCTTCTGGCAACTCTAATGCTTTTACAGATTGTATAGCATTACCAGCAATTCCTTTAATAGAAGCATACATATCAATGGTATTAGTGGTTACTTTTTCAATTTGTTTGTCTCTTTGTTTCCAAATACGTTGCATAGAGCGTTTTTCGCTTTCTAAATCCGATTTCATTTGTGTAAAGCCTTCAACAATAGCTTCTACTTGCATTCTAAAGGTGTTTCCTGTAAGAAAAGTATAAAGTATCTCCATTTTATCGCCTTTGTTATCCTGAGTGCTAATAGCAGTACTTAATTGCACAATAGATTGCCTAAGGACAGCGCAAAGCCCTTTAAACTCTTCATAGTTACAAATCCAAATACCATCCTTTAAACCCATTCTATCCATATCAGAAGGCATAACTTCTGTAACTAACACACCAATATTTGCTCCTTTATCCCTAATGTCTGCTTTAAATTTCTCTATCCAGCTAGGTTGAAAGTCTTTGGTACGTTTACTTTCATAATAAATTGTACCGCAATTTTGAGCTGTACGTGTATTAACGTGCTGCAAACAATCTCCTCCTCTTGCCCCTTTCTTTATTTCTTCAACTGAATCTAGTGGAAATTGAGCTGCTAACCATTCCTCTATTGCTAATTCTTGAACCTCTCCTTGCATTTGCATAGAACCTTGCTCCTGCTTACGCTTCATTTCTTCAGTTAGCTTCTTTTGATCTTCTAACTGCTTTTGCATTTCTTTAAAACGCAATTCATTCTTATCCTCTTCTAACTTTCTGATTTTCTCTTTCTCAGTAATTAAAGTTTCGTTTAATTTCTTCTGAGCATCAGCTTCAGCAGCTTCTTTTAATTCACCTTTCTCACGTTTTAGCTTTTCAATTTCAGCTTTAGAACGGTTGAGTTCTTTTACTTGCTCAGATTTTTCGTTTAACTCTTTTTGTAAAGCTTCAAACTGTTCAGATTGCTCCTCTTTTAATTTAGATTTTAACTTTGTCTCAATAGCTTTTTTCTCTTCTTTTAGTTGAGACTCTAAACGCTCTTGAAACAATTCGTTTTCTTTCTTTTTTGCTTTCTCAAAATCAAGTTTCTTTTGCTTTAGCTTTTCATGTTCTGCCTGATTCTTCTTCTTCTCCTCAGCTATTTGAGATTGATACTTTTGTTTAATTTCGTCCTCTAATTGATGTGCTAAAATATCTTGAACATCTATTGATGTTCCACAATTAGGGCATTTAATTTGGTTTTCATTTTTCATAATTACCTTTCAAATTCAAATGTTTTATATTCAGTTTCTCCTAAAAAAGCAAACTTTTTCTCAAACAAACCAGCAAGTTTCTGACTTGCTGTAGCAAAAACTACTTGCCTGTTCTCATTAATTACTATTTCTCTTAAATAATCTAGAAACGATAATATATTTAAATCATCTGTATATGTAACTGGATCATCAAATAATATCAAATTCGGACCATTTTTTAATTTTTTATTTAAAGCAAGAAAAATTGATAGAGCCAAAGCACTTCTTTGACCTGTACTTATCTTATTAATTGGAACTTCAACATCTTCAATACGTCTCTTTAAGTAGATTGAATTTTCAGAATCACTAAAGATTATTTTTGAAAATTCATTAGGAGAATGAATATTTTGAAATATTTCCTGTATTTCAATTTCGTTATCTTTAATGAAATCTCCCAATATGGTTGATTCATTATGGTTACTAAGTATATCAAAAATTACTTCTAATCCACTATCCAATCTATTGCAATCTGGTTCTAGTATTTTAATTCTACTTTTTGAATCATTTATTAATTTGTTAGCTAAAACCAATTCTTTTTGGTCTCTAATTGATTTTTTTATATCCTCATAAAGAATATGTAGTTTATCTAATTTCTGACTCAAATTACTAATATCTTCTTCTTCAGAATATGCAAAAAAATCTTTTAAACTATTAAAATTAACTATGCCAGTTTTTAGAAGTTCTATTCTATAATTAAAATCTTTTTCGTACTCAATTAAATTAAAACTTGGAGCTACTTCTTCTATTATTTTATTTTGAGCTTTTTCATTTAATAATAATTTTTCTTTAATTTTACTTGTGGAATTACTAATATCCGAAAGTTCCTTTTTTAAAGCTAGATATTGTTTTTCAAACATTGTTTTTTCTGAAAATGAAAATTTCATTTCACTAAAATAATTTTCAAACTCTTCTTTTATTTCCTTAAATTCAACTTCATAAAACCCCTTGTCTTCTAATTCTTGCTTAAGCATTTTAAAGCCAGAATTACTTTCAATATTTTTACTATTTCTATTTTTTACTAATTTAAATTGACTTTTAATTTCATTTAGTTTTAACTCGGAGTAGCTATCATCACTATGTATTATTGAAATTGCTTTTTCAATTAAATGAGTGTTTTTAATAAGAATATTAATAATCAATAATTCCTTTTCTACATCAATTAATTCTTTGTTGAATTCATCTATTGATACATTTTCCTTAATATTCTTTTCAATTTTAGATATTCTTTCCTCTAACACTTCATGCTCAAATTTTGTATCACATAGAGGACATTCTTCTGCCTTATTATTTAAGGTAATATATTGCTTTCCATAAGATTTTATTTCGGAAATAATACTTTGTAATTTATTTAAGTTGACTTTTAAATTTTTAATTTTTAATTTTAATTTCTTTTGCTTTTCCAATAAGTTTGTTTGCTTTCTTATTTGTACACTTTTTAAGTTTGCAAAGTTGGTATTAGAATCAAAAGCATCTAAATCAGAAATACTTTCAATGATTTCAAGTGCACGTGAATCTCTTTTAATTTCAATTGAAACCTTGCTTATCTGGTCACTTAACTTTAATAATTCAAAACTGGATTTCTCATCAAAATATTTTTTTGCTGACTTTAAAATTTGAAAACTAATATTCTTTTTATTTAAAAGAACTTTATTACTTTCAATACCTTTTTTATCAATTTCAATTTCACTTTTAATTTTATTACAAGCAAATAGAGCCTTTTGTAACTTTTCTAATTCCTCTTCCCAACTTTTTTTTGTTCTAAGTTTTATAGTAGGTAAAAATTGATTTAGTGAATTTATATGGGATTGTGATGTATGATGGTCTTCAATAAAATCATTATAATTTTCATCATAATTTTTTGGAAGCTTTTTTGTCCAATTAATTTCCTTAGAATATTCTAGAAAAGTTTTGAATTTATCATCTGGATTTGATTTTAATTTAACTGAATCAATAATTTTAGAGGCCTCCTTAATATTATTCTTAGCTTCTCCTAATTCCTTTTTTCTATTATTATTTTCTTTTAATAATCTTTCTTTAAAACCAAAGAGTCTATCTTGAATTCTATTAAACTCAGGCCCTAATGCAATAGAAGATAAGTACTTAGATAATGAATTAATATCTGAATCATGTGATAGGTTATATGCAGCATCTGAATCATAGAAATTATATTTATTAAATGCTCTGTAAAGCTCGTTTCCTGATTTGTAAGCACTTGAATACCAAGCTATATCTCGTTGTCTATATTTAGCATTGTTATTTGGCGTATAATCATCGATAAACGCATTATCATCATTATATTCAGCATTTATACTTCCATTTTCCTCTACTGAAGTTGGATTGCTATAGTTTTTTCCTGCAATGGACAATTCGATTGCTTCTAGAAATGAAGTTTTTCCTGTGCCGTTTACACCTTTGATTAAATTTACTTTGCCCAATGAAAAATCTCTTTTTATTGGATATTTTCGATAATTAGGATTTAGTTTTAACCTTGATATTTTTTTTATTGATAAATCTGTGTTTATATTTGAAGATACTTGATTTGATTCCTCATCTTTTATTACCTCCTTTGTTAGATATCTAGGGACAGCTTGTGCATACGGCGCATTTGAATAAACTTCATCTAAATCGACTTCCTTTAATTTTTCTTTCCATAAATTAATAACATCAGCATCGACAGCTTTTTCAGATTTTTGATAATCAAAATAGTCAACTAACTCATCTGGTGTAAAGACAAATTTTCTTGTATAAATACTGTCCTTTTCGATTCTATGTTTGTCTAATTCAGAATAAGATTCACGAATAAATATTAAATAAAAATTCCATTGTTCATTACCTGAATTGTTATAGTATTCACTTGAAATATATTTTTCTTGGTAATCATTTAAATCAAATTCAAAATTATTATCACCATAATCAATAAAATAGGTTCCTAAAGTCAGGTCTTTATATTTCTGTTTTCCAAATAGAATATTTGAATCCTCAAGAAAATTGATTTCTTTTAATTTATCAGAAAGTAATAGTTCGATTTTATTTTTATTCATAATAAATTTTTAAAAAATTGAATTAGGTTTATCAGTTGAATCATCAGTAGCATCTGGTTTTTTTGTTGCACTAATATTGTAAATATTTGATCCTCCTTCTTTATACCAAACAACCACCATTTTTCTTGACTGGTATTTATCTTCTTCAAATAGGTTTCTTAATTTATCGTAGGTTCTTCGAGCTAAAGCTTTAGTGTTTCTACCTGTATATGCTATGGTAGCTTTGCGTTTACTATCATTAGTAACCAGATTATATTTATAATCATAACTTGTTCCTTTCTTGAAAAACATTACTTCTGAACAATTGTTTTTGAATGAAGATAAGCTATCAGGTAATAAATTTTCGTCTGTTAATATTTTCGAGTTGATGTCCTCTATTATATCTAAATATCTTTTTCTATCTTCAAGACTAAGTTCATCATAGACATAAGTAAGTCTTTTTATTTTTTCATTAGCATCAACTTGAAATGTTTCTAATCTATCTATTTTGTGCCATCCTTTATCATCTCCTTTAGTAGTAACGTTACCTAATGATAAATTAATTAACCTTTCCTTATCAATAAAATTAATTTGAGAATCTAGAAATATTTTGTTACTGCATTGGTATTCATCTAAAAAATCAGCAAACCCATCTTCTAAAACGTTAATGTCATCAAAATCAATATCTTCCCCATTCCATTTATAAACATTCATAGCTTCAGGCCCAGTTCTTCTAATCAAAGCTGTATTTGCTCCTGCTGAAGATGGTTTTTGGTTTGAAATTAGAAATACTTCTGCATAAGGATTCAGGTAATAATAATGAATTTTAGGTTTCGAATGCATGTAATAAAGCCCTTTACTATGATTATTAATAAATCTAGTATCACTATCAAATTCTACATCATTCGTTTTAAATAAAATAGATGATTTACTTAATTCAATTAAAGGTTCTGCCTTACCTGGACACATTGTTTTTCCAGCCCAATTAAGAGTTATCACATCTTTATTACTATACTTTAATATGGTTTTTCTGAAATTCACAAAGTAGTCATGTGAAGGTTTAGGATTCATTTGAGGATTTAATATTATATATGGATTATCATCCCAACGATTATCAATTTGTTCTTGAAATCTATCTGATATTGAAAAATTAGTAGCATCAGAACATATATTTGAAAATAAAAATATAGAATTAGGGCTATTTCTTAAAACATAAATATTATCTCCAAAGATATATTTCTTTCTTTCTTCTGGAGAACCCCAAACACCCATATGCACAGTTTTGAATTGAATTAATATAATTATCTTATTAATCCCATTCTGTTCAGCTTTAAAAACATAACATAAAGGATCTAAAAGAACTCCAGCTCCACCATTATTTAAGGCATTTTCATCAAAGTAAACTATGGTATTTTCATTTTCATGATTTTCTTTGAATGTTCTAATTTCATGCGGAGTTATTGACTCACAACAAATAGCCCATAACTTAGATTGATTTGGTAATCTTTCTTCGTTCTCCAATAGCCATTCAATTGAATTCCAAGGACAGGAATATTCAGGTGTCAAAGCTAAAGAGGAATTTTTAGATTTTGCAAGAGTAAAAAATGCATTAAATTTATCTGTACAGTCTTCATTATTTCCAAATCTTGTTGCTTCAGCAATAAAACTTCCCTTATGTTGAAATAATAATGTGGTATACAAATTTGTATCCTTAGTTAGAACCTCAAGATCTATACTTAAATCATTAATAACATTATCGATAAACTTAAATTCCATTTATAATTATTCTATTTAATTACTCTCCACAATTTTAATCTCCTCATCGTTTAAGGCATACAATTCATAAACCATTGTATCAATTTTACTATCTGTTTTATCAATTTCAGTTTTCAGGCTTTGGGCTTCTGCTTTTTTTGTTTCAAGAATATCCATCCAATCCAATTCATCTGTTTTGGTGAGTTTATTTATTTTAAGACCAAAGTTTATCTTTTATTAAGTACAACAATTGGTTATATGCGGTAAAGTTAATTACTATTTATTTCATCAATTGTTTTATCAATTAATGCTGTTATTTTACCAGTCTGAATGTCTGTATAATTTACTTCATGGGAGTTATAAAGGTCAATAGCAATACAATAATCTGGATTTACATAAAACTTTTTTGAATAATGCTTGTCCAAGTATCTATATAGAATATCTGCAAACATTCCTAATTCACTTTTATTAAATCCATTTAATTTTGCTACAAACCAAACCCCACCTATTTCTTCACTATCATTTTCTGAGAATGAAAAAATATGACAAGGTTTCGCTTCTACTGGAAGTCCTTCAATCTCAAGCAATAATTGATGTTTCACCTGCTTAAGAAAAGTTAAATCAACATTTGGTTTTAAATGTTGAAAATCATAATCTTTGAAATTATGTACAATATCTATATTTCTTTGAAATTGGTTTTTTATTCTTTTAATCTCTGAAATATTAATCTTATCTCTTAGAAGTTCAATTTTCTCGTCCAATAAATCCAAATTATTGTATCTAAAAGTATTTCTAATAGCACTTAAACAGCTAATCCAATAATCGCCACCTCCTGAATCATCATCTGATTTCTCTTTTACTTTTTTAAGATTATTTACAAAAGTGATTTTTGTTCGATCATTTTTCCCACGAAACTCAATCAGATTTTTTACAGTTATTTTTTTCATTTAATTTATTTCTTTTTACAATAATTTCCATACTACTTAGTTAATTATTACTGATAATTTCATAATCACTATTAGTTAAGCTTATTATTTATTATTACTATTCTCACCTATCCAGTATTTTTCTAAATTGATTAAAAATCCTTTGCATAAGCCTTAGGTCTTCTGTTACTATTTCTGCTGTTCCTCCCATTTCGGGGCTAAATTCTAGTGCTTCATTAAAAGTAGATTGTAAACCATTAATCAAAGTGATTTTTACTAAGTATTCTAGTTGATTATTCTTTAGATTTGAATTAGCCATGGGTGTAATTGCTGAAACTTTCCCAAGTAATCGTCCAAACTCATGATAGGGATAACTGTCTAGTTTAATATGTACTCTTTGTCCTGTTTTTACTTTCCCAAATCCATGAGCACTAATTTTTATATAACCAACATATTGATTGTTTTCAGGAACAACAACAAACAATTCAGTTCCTGCATTTATAAACTGTTTTTCATTAAGATTAGAGAGATAACTAAGCTTTCCTGAAAAGGGAGCAGTTAGCATATAGTTTTGCTTCCAAGAATTAATAAAGTTATCTATAGTATTTAAGGAAGCTTGAATACGCTCCTTTAGCGTTCTTTTTTTCTCATTAAAGTTATATTCTATCTCATTGAGTTGGCTTTCATAATCGGTTATGCTAATGCTATTTTGTACAACAACTTTATTCAAATTTTCTAGTTGTTGTTTGTTTTGGTTGAATACTGCCTCTTGATTAAAAAACTCCATTTTAGAAATAATTTCTTTTTCATATAATATGGTATTCATATTAAATTGTTCCTGAGCATTTGTGAGTTTTTTTTCTTCTAGAACTTTCTGCTTCTTGCTTATCTTAAATAAATCTTGGTAATTTCTAATTTGGTTTTTTAGCATTTTTATTTTTTTATCCTGATACCCATTATGAATTAGGATTTGAAAATCTGAAACTAGTATTTTCAATTGATTGTACTCTGATTGCAATTCTCCAAATACATGACTAGCATCATCAAACAATATAGGAAAGGGATTGTTACTTTCTAAAAGCTCTTTTATTTGTGGGGAAAGTGATTGCAAATAAGAAATACTAGCTTCACTTAATGGGCTTTCTATCTCAGCAATAAAGTCTCCTTTACTAACAAAGTCTCTTTCATTAAAATATAGCTTTTGCAATTTTCCATTAGCTTTGCTTACTAGTTTTATAGGTGGTATTTCTGTTGTGAGTACAAAATTACCTTGGATCACATCAGGATACTTTACAAACCAAGAAAGCCCAATAAGCAAAAGAACAATACCAAAAATAACAGTAATCCCCCAACGAATCATCCATTTAGGAACATAGCCCAAGATTTCTTGAACCTCATTACTTCTAATTTCTATTTCTTCTAACTCTGGCATTATGAAGTTTCTAGTTTTTCTAAGTCCAATTGATTTTTTACTAAATTATAATAGCTTCCTTGCAGCTTTACTAGTGCTGCATGTGTTCCTTTTTCGACTATCTTTCCTTCATCTAATACAACTATTTGGTCAGCATTTTTTACTGTACTTAATCGGTGTGCAATAACAATTGCTGTTTTATCTTTAAAGAAAGTGTTAAGGTTATCCATAATTACTCTTTCGTTTTTTGCATCTAAAGCAGAAGTAGCTTCATCAAAGAAAATAATATCAGGATTCTTATATACTGCTCGAGCAATAAGGATGCGTTGTTTTTGCCCAGTACTCATTCCTACACCCTCCATGCCAATTTTAGTATTATAGGCTAATGGAAGGCTCTCAATAAAGTCTTTAATATTTGCAATCGTAACGGCATACCCTAATTTCTCTTTATCAATATTGTCTTCACCAAGTGCAACATTTTCAGCAATACTTTCATTAAATATATAACCCTCCTGCATTACTACTCCACATTTATCTCTCCAAGCGCTCTGAGTGAATTGTTCTAAGTTCTGCTCGCCATACCCTATTTCTCCGTCCTCTGGCTGATAGAAGCGTAATAAGAGCTTCATTAAGGTAGTTTTACCACTTCCACTAGCACCAACAATTGCGGTTGTCTTTTTGTGAGGAATAGAAAGGTTTATTTTCTTTAAAACAGATTCTGTACTTCCAGTATAGCGAAAAGAGACATCTGATAAAGAAATATCCTTATTAGGAAGTATTTCTGAGCTTTTTTCATCATTGATATTATCTTCATCTTCTTTGTTGTGAATTTCTGATAATCGTTCTAATGCAATCTTAGCATCCTGATATGAATATACAAAACCAATAAGTTGTTGAATGGGGGCATTCAACTGACCTATAATATAGGATATTGCCATCATCATTCCTAGAGTTATATTGCCATCAATTACTAGTCTGGCAGATAGAAATATGATGAAGATGTTTTTGAGTTCATTAATAAAATTTGATCCAATAGATTGTGTTTGTTCTAAGGAGAGACTTTTAATTTTGACTTTAAATAAGCGTGCTTGTATGTACTCCCAACTCCACCTTTTTTTTCGTTCAGCATTATGCAGTTTTATTTCTTGCATCCCATTAATAAGCTCAATAACCTTAGAGCGTTCATCACTCAATTGAGAAAACATCTTATAGTCTAGATCCTTTCGTTTTTTCAAGAATATCATTACCCATCCAATATATAAAATACTTCCCAAAAAGAAAATACTAAAAATAGAAAGGCTGTACCAAGCTAGTACTATGCCAAATATAATAAGGTTAAAGAATGAAAAGAGCACACTTAATGAAGTTGTAGTAAGTAGCGTCTCTATTCTTTTATGGTCATTAATCCGTTGCATTAAATCACCTGTCATTTTTACATCAAAATAAGAGATAGGAAGTTTCATGAGTTTAATAAAGAAATCAGAAACTAAGGAGATATTGATTCGTGTGCTTAAATGTAGTAGTATCCAACTACGAATAAATTCAGTTGCAATACGCCCAATAAATAAACAGAGTTGAGCAATAAGAATAAGAGTTATAAAATGTACATCTTGATTTTGTATCCCTACATCAACTATGCTTTGCGTTAAGAATGGAAATATAAGTTGGAGAGTACTTGCTACTAAAAGACTAAGCACTAATTGCCACAAAAACTGTTTATACCTGAAAACATACTGAAAGAGAAAACCTAAACCTTTTTCTTCCTCCTTATCATCACAAGCCGTTTCTTCTAAAGCTGGGGTAGGTTCTAATAACAAAGCAATTCCTTCCTCTGTTTTAGTACTAGCATTATTTCCTATCCAATGCTTAATAAACTCTTCTTTAGCATACTCTAATAAACCATGAGCAGGGTCGGCAACATAAACAGTATTTCCTTTTACTTTATAGGCTACCACAAAATGATTTTGATTCCAATGGATAATACAAGGTAAGGGGGCTTCATTCTTTAATTTTTCAAAATTAATTTTTACTCCCAATGTTCTAAATCCTATTTGCTCGGCAGCTGTTGCTATATTACTAAGTGATGAACCAGAACGATTGGTTTCAGATAATTTGATTATTTTTTGTTGAGAGATGCTTTTACCGTAATGATTGGAAACCATTCGTAAGCAGGTGGGTCCACAATCTTTTTGATTTATTTGTTGATAGAATTGAAATAACATTAGATAGGTTAATTTATTTTCATGAAACTTTCATCAGGAATAACTATATTTATTGTATTAGCTTCATTAAGATACATTGAAGTATACCCTATCCCTAATTGACCATCCATTATTCCTTTTAAATAAATAGATTTAGACTCTATTTCTTTGGAGCTATGAAGTAAGTCAGCTATTAAAAAATCTTTTGTAGTACCTTTAAAATAATTGGTAGTAATAATTCTACCACAGACTCCATTACTAATAGAATAATCACTTGATAATAAATTTTTATCTATTTTATTTAAAATAAATTTTACCTCTTCATTTTTATGAAGTAGATTATATGAAAATATTACTCCTGTCATACCTCCTGACCAACTATAAGTATTTAATATTTTAATATCCTTTAATAAAATTAATTTATCTAATGATTCTGATAGTTTACTAATGAGATTATTAATTATTATTTTTTGATTTGAATTAATAAAATTTTTAACTGTTAAAATTGATAAGATAGGCAATATACCACTACATCCTCCTGCTAATGACCATGAGTTTATATTTATTGATTTGTCTTTGAGGTAATAATTAATTTTTAAAATATAGTTGTCTATTATTGAAAGAATTAGATCGTTATTACTAATTAATTCAAAATTATTAATTAAAAAGAGTAAAAAACTTGACTTGCTATTAAGAAAAACAGGAAATTCATTATCCTCTTTCAAAGATGAGTTAAAGTCCGATAAAATTAAGTGCTCAAACTCTTCATCTCTATTCTTTGAATCTAAACTTCTTAATATAAGATAATTAATTAAAACTGAGCATGGAAAAAGGTAAGCAGAAAACTTGAGAGTTTCTTTTTTTGTCTTTTCCATGTAATTTTTAATCTGAGCATCTATCATTTCAGAAATCAAATCCAATAATTGAAAATTTATTACTTTCTGATTCCTTAAATAATTTAAAAGAAAAAAATAATCCCCACTATAACCGCTAAAAAGGCTCATGTTTCTTTCTTGAATATGGTAGCGTAGTCTATTAAATTCTAATTTTTTAATATCTATAAAAAGATCAATTTCATTATTATTTACTCTTTCAGTAAGGTTCTTAACAAATAAATCAACTATTTCTGAGGAATCATTTCTTAAATACAAATTATGTAATTTTGATAAGAAATAATTATTAGAATAGTCAGAAGCTCTACTAAATAAAAATATACTCTGTAATATATATAAGTTATATTTGAAATTATTTTTTAAATTTTTGTAACTATAATTGTGAGAGTATAAGTCCAGTTCATTCTCTATTTCATAATTTTTATAATTATAAATCTTATTTAATGTAATTGATATTGAAAAATACGGAATATCATTAATTAATAGTTGTGAAAGCTCATCCCTCTTAATTAGGTCATTACCTTTTGATTTATATATAGAGTCTTGAATTAGTTTTATGTAAACTTGATTTGAGGTTAAGTAAAATGGTCTTTTAGATTTTTTAAGTAAATTAAAATAAGCCTGAGTATTGCGTAATAAGATTCGACTCTTTATTTTATTAGAAATATTTTTTTCAATAAGGCTAGTAATTTTAACGGGGTATTTACTATTATAAAAAATAAACCCTTTTTGAAAATCTAGAGAGTATTGGTAAATATTATGCTCTTTTATGCTATTTATATATTTCTGTGGGAAATGAAAGTTTTTAGTGCTATCTCGTAAAAACAATAAATTTTCTTTACTTAATAGGTCTTTTATCTTTTCTGATATTTTTATGCCTTTACTTTGAGGGTATAAAGGAGAAAAAGAATAACTATCTTTCTCAAAAAAACTAGGCAATACACCAGTTCTAAGAATTGAAGATTCAAGTTTACCTTTTTTAATAGTATTTTCTTTAATATTAAAATAAGGAATGAGGATAGATTCTAGGTCAATTAAATAGAAATTCCCAGTTTTATAAATTAAGTTATCTGAGATTATATCTTCTATGCCAAGCTGGTGCAAAAACCCGGTTAATACTCCCATTTTATAATAGAAATCATTTAAGCTATAATTGATTTTTTCATTAGGATCTTCTTCGATATATGCTAAATAACCATATTTACCTTTATTTAGGTTGTCAGGAACTTTAATGAAATTAATATCTGTTTGTTTAATTATATTGGATACCCATTCTTCGTTATACAAGTTTCTAGGTTTGTATATAATTTTCTCTATATTATTAGTATTGTTTTTTAGTGATATAATAGATACTGATAGGTTGTCAAAGTGAAGGTCTCCCTTTAAAACTTCAATATCATGTATAATTATATTCCCTTCAGGCATTAGTAATTTGTTGCAAATCTCAATAAAATCAGTATCAATACTGCTTATGATGTTAGCTACATAAGTAATATTTTTTTCTATAAACCGTGAAATAATAAAATATAGTACAGGGTATTTTTCAAAGAAATACTCAGTCCATTCTTGGCTATTAGAAACTTCTAGTATAAATTTCTTTTTATTTTTTATTGTTTCGGTATCATTTAAAATTTCTTTACAATATAGCTCCTCCTCAAAAGATAAGGTAGCATCGCAAAATTCTGCTAATATGTGTTGTTGAAATTTGTCTGTAACTCTAGAAGTAAGGTGAGAATCAAGTTTTAAGTTATTAAGATAATAAAATGAAATTTTTTCCTCAAGTTTTTGTTTTATAAAGACTCTCAATGAAAATAAACAAAGTGAGAAGTCAGTTACTTTTGTTTCATTTTTTTTAAAGGTATAGCAACTCTTAGATTCTTTAAAATAATCATATAGTATAAATGAGGATACGCTCCTTTTTGGAAAGATATTTCCTTTCTCTATGCTGATAAAGTCAATCATTGGTTTAACTAGTTTTATGGGTATTCTGAAATGGTTTTGCTAGTAAAAAGTGGCTCTATCTCTAAAGTCATTTTTTTATAATTTAGTTACATCATTTCAATATAAATTATTGCAAATTAATAGTGATGTTTTGCTTTTAGTTACTTCTATTAAACTGTAGGTCTTTTTTTGAGGTGTCCATTTTGTTTCAGCCTGTCTTATTATAATTTTACTACTAACAGTATATAAATTACATATTCAATAATTAATTATGTAAATATCTATCTAATTATTTCTTATTAGAAAATAGTAGAGATGAATTCACTAGGAATATTTTCCTCTAAATGAGTTTCAATAAATTCCTTATGAGTTATTTTAAGATTATTTAGGTCATCAATAAGCTCCTTATCCGTAAAGCCTTCTTTCATTCTATATAAATCAACTAATTTTGCTGATATAGCATAATAAAAATCATTAAAATAACCACCAACTCTTTTACCCTCAACAAGGAATTTAATAAAATCCTCTCTTTCTTCTGCAGTTATTTTATTACTTACATTTTCTAATTTCTTTTGATAAGTTTGACCACCACTACCGCCATAAATAGTTGCTATTCCTTCATTTATAAAAGTACGAAACTTATATTCTCCATTTAGGATATAATGAATCATTTCATGTTTGTTTGATAAATATCCAGGAGAAAGAAGAAGGTTTTCATCAGGTATAGTTATTCCAGTTTGCATTACAGCATAATCAAAACCTATAAAGTGTAAACTGCTGAAATAATTAATATTAATTATTTTTAATGACTGAGTTTTTTTCTTTACTTCAAATCGTTTATACATCTCAAAATAAAAGGATACATCCTTTTCTAATTCCTTTTTCTCTAATACAGTAAAAGGGTCTAGTTGGTAAAAGGTAATATTTTCAATTGAATATCTATTATAGTCAGTATAATCAGGAGTAATATCTAGGTATGTTTTACCTTCTTTTTTAGGAAAACTCAAATTAAAAATAGCATTATAGAAATCATCACCTTCTAGACTAAAATATTTTGAATTGAGTTTATATATAATTTTAAAAGTCGCTTTTTCATCACTCTTAACAGCAGATAAAATGACATATTCATTATATTTATTTTTATCTGATTTTGAAGAAGAAAAGTTGAGAATATATTTTTTCATTTGCTCTGAACTATTACACTCTATATTAATTGAATCATATCTTTTATTTAAGAAATGTTCTACTAATATTAATTCTTTATTTAGAGTACTATCTTGCTCAAGCTGTATTCTAAAAATTTCAGAATATCTTATTAAAGCAGAAGTGGTATCACTTTTTGCCCCGTATGTGCTTAAAAAACAAAGTTGTATTATTACTGTTATTATGATAAATCTCATGATATATATATTGTTGAAATTAGAAAAAGGGCTTAATACTTAGTATTAAACCCTTTGTTATTGGTGTTTTAATTGCCGTCTTCAATAATAACAATATCATGGCAAGGTCTGCAGACTATCGTTCCATCACATGGAGTTTCATCAGAAGAGTTAGATGAGAAAGTAGAGCTATAATGACCAGCACCTGCTTCAGCCTCTCCACCTCTAATATTCTCTAAGTTTATAATTACATTATCTTCCTTTACTATTTTTTTAAATTTTCAAATGTTTTCATTGTATATAATTTTTAATTACAGCAATTCAAAACGAATTACTGTTAAAGTAAAAGCGGTGTTTTGCTTCTGCTCTTTCCTTCTGTTTTTTAAGGCATATTTAATTTAAGCCTTGAGTTAGTACCTACTCTATTATAGCTTTTCGGTTTTCACTATTTTTTATATATCTCCAATATCATCCCATTCTTCATGTCCTGAGAGTACAATATTATGTTCAGTTTTTAGTTTCTCTTCAGCTTCTATTAATGTGATGTCTTCAGAAATTCCAGTCCCAAGACTTAGTAAAAGGCTAATTAGTAATGATAGCATGTTTATTGTTTTTAATTATTAAAATTTATTTTTCAAACTTCATGTTATTTATCACAAGTACAATTATCATTTTTCATATATAAAGACATTCCAATGCAATATTTCGTATATTTGTTAAATAAATTTAATGATGGAGATATACTATTCTGTTAATCAGTTAATAAAAAAATTAACTAAACAAGAGATTAATTTTTTAAAAAAATACCTTAGTGTTTTTGTTCAAACTTATGGTTCATCTTATGAAACAAAATTATTATTGATTTTTAACGCAATAAAAGACAACTCTAATAATAATTTTTTTCAAATAAAAAAAATACTGCCTTATGAGTGTACTAATGCTACCTTTGAAAAGCAATTGCAACGCTTGTATAATAAATTACTTGATTGCCTTTGTATGGATCAAAATATAAAGAGAAGAAACCAATATAGTAGTAGAGCAATTGCTAGGTTAAGTGTTCGAAAGCAATTTATTCAGTTACAAATTTTATTAGGAAAAGGCTTAAATATTCAGTCTGTTAAATTATTGAAGAAGATTATTTCAAAAACAGAGAAATTGGAGATGTTTGATTTGCTATCTGAGTCGTTAAAATATTATCTCCGTATTAATAATTTATTACAAGGGAAAAAGGGAGAGAAAAACATATTAGATAAGTTAAATAAATCAGAAATAAATAGAGAAATACTTCAAAAATCTTATGAATATAGAATAGAGATAAATAATAGAATAGCTTTTATTAAGGTTAAGCCTAAGTCATTAAAATACTTTAAGTCTGCAATTATTAATTTAGAGAGTGCTTATAATACAACATCTTCAAAAGAGGTCTATTTTAATTTGCTTTGGATTAAGATTTATGTAGAGCAATTACAATTAAATTACTATCAATCTAATCTTTATGCTGAACAATTACTTGAGTTTATTAATAATACACCTATTGTATATCAAAAAAAGAGATTAAGTGGTGTTTTATCAAATCTAGCTTATAATTCACTTCACACAAGTCAATTTAAACAAGCAATAAATTATGCAGATGAAACGGAAAAATTAATAGCTCCGTTTAGCTACAACTATTATAGCCTGCAAGATACAAGGTTTCATGCTCTCTATTATTCAGAGAATAAAAACCTTGCTTATCAGCTGGCGAAAAAGTTACAAAAAACTAAAATAGAAAAAACAGTGTATCATCAAGCTAAGTGGAACTATTGGCTAGCGGTATGTTACTTTAATAAAAAAGAATACCTAAAAGCTCAAGCCCTTCTAGACAATGTAAACGCATTGAAGAAAGATAAAGAAGGTTGGAATTTTTCTACTAGAATATTAAATGTAGTTTCTTCTATACAGCTTGAAAATTTTATAAAAGCTGATAGTCAAATTGATGCTATAAGAAACTTCTATTATAGAAAACAAGGTTTGGGTGCTCGTAATAATGCCTTCTTAGAGATTCTTTTGTCGTTGCAAGATGACTATGATTACGATAATACCTATGATAAACATAAGGATATATTTAATAAAATGAAAGAACAAAAAGGGTGGTATAAATGGGAGGTACAAACTCCTGAGTTATTTTTGTTTGACCAATGGTTTATAACTAAAATGGATAGTAAGAAGTATATTCCTACTTACAAGGAGTTATTGAGCTATTAAGCCTCTATCCAAACCCAACCAACAAAAATTCCAATTCTTTTCAAATTCCATCAAAATCGTTTTTTATTTTTTATTTTGATGTTGCCCTGCTGATTGATATATAGGTCTGTAAAATATTGAATAGGATATAAAGCAACACTCAGTTTTCTAATGGAATTCAAAGTATCTATTTCTGCAATTTTCAGACAAATGGAAACAAATGTAATGAGGTTATCTTTTTTAAGCCTTTTTCGGCATATGGAGTCGGCTTGGTAAATAGCAAATCATACAGGAATTCAACTTCCATGAGGAACACTGGGCATTAGCTTCTTTAGCAGAAAGCTTAGATAGAATAAAGTATAATTACATTTATGTTGTGGACTATGAAGATCCAGTAGTAATCAAGATTTTGTTAGTAGGTAAAGAAAATAATTCCTCAACACATATTTCAGATAATTACTCATATTTACATTACCAAATAGAGTTAAAAGACATTAAGAAACTTTAGCATATTGAATGTACATTAAAAATCTCATTTAGGACTAAAAATAATAAATTACAAGCATGAATATAACTATAGGATAAAAGGTTTTTGGGAGGGTGATTATATAGTAATATGTTTTAGCTTAAATTAAACATATTTAATTTTTTGTATATTTGTTTCATATTTCAATATTTTTTGATTATAAATCATAATTTTTATAAAATGATAGTATTAAGTACAGGTTTCGGAGAAGATACTGTTCTCATTATTTTAATATTAATAATCCTATTGATAATAGTATCTTACTATAGGCTCTTTTTTAAGAAAATATTAGACTATTTTAAATCTTTCTTTTACAGATCAGAATGAGAGGGAAAACTTATAAATTGTTTAGTTGTAATAACTCATTGACAATCAATTGCATTCAGTAAAACTGCGTCTTTTTTTTATATTTGTGAAAGTAAGAAGTGTAAAAATATATTTTAATTGTCTAAAAATAAATAGATTATGGAATATTTGCTAAGAAAAGAACCTGAATAATTTCAATCATCAAGTATCATGCTCTAGTCCCCTTCTTCACACCATTTTAAAAATAACCATACACAACAACATGTATAGTTAATGACTACATTGTACTAAATTTGAAGTTTAATGTAATCCGTCAAACCAAAGTGGAATAACTTTTTATTAAATTCTAGTATATGGTTATTGATAATTTTAACCCTTTAAATTTAATAAGAAAAACCTACATACTTTTTAATCAATTATTAGTCATTTTCCATCCATATTAAAGTCATTTCATTTGAAATTGTTTGTGGTCATTTTTTGATCATTTAAGAGCTACTTTTTTGTTGTCTTTAAGTCAGTAACACTAGAGAAAAGGTATTTTTTTAATTATTAATTTGACTAACTATTCACGTCTTTGTTTGCTTGGTTGTTTGTTCTTTAATTTGTTTAGTTTTTTGTTTATTTATTTGATCTATAGTTTGTTATTTAATTATCCATTTTACGAATGTAAATTTATTATTTGAATCATTTTAGAAATTAAACTTACCAGATAACTTACTCATATCATTTTCTACTTTTTTGTCCAATACTCTAGCATATATTTGTGTAGTTCTCACCCGACTGTGTCCTAACATTTTTGAAACTGTTTCTAATGGAACATCATTGCTGAGCGTTATTGTTGTTGCGAAAGTATGACGAGCACTATGAGTGCTTATTTTTTTATTAATCTCAGCTTTTATAGTTAATTGTTTTAAGCCTTTATTTGCAGTTTGGAGGGCTAATGGTCTAAACAACAATTCATCTGAAAAAGGTGCATCAATATATTGTAATGCGGACTCTAACAATGGAATGTTTGACCTACTTCCTGTTTTCATCCTAAAAGTTTTTACCCAGATAGTTCCATTATCTTCTGTAACTATATCTTGAGGTTTAAGACGAATAACATCAGAATATGACAAACCAGTAAAACATGAAAACATAAACATCTTCCTTATCCAATGCAATGTAGAATCATTAATTTTTAGCTCTTTCAACCTTTTTAATTCAGCAATAGATAAATATTCTCTTTCTGTCTTTTCAAATTTGAATTTATAATCACGAAATGGATTTTCGTCTATATGACCTCTTTGTCTTGCCATAGTTGTAACTTTCTGAAGTCTCTGCAAAACCTTTAAAGCCCCATTATTATTACATTTTGTTTCTTCAAGCAAATAAGCTTCAAATCGATATACAAAGGGAGTATCAACTCTAATCAATGGAAAATTTACACTAAACTCTTGTTCAAGAAACTTAGTAATATGTTTTATTAAAGTTCGATAGTTTTTTAAAGTCCCTGCACTATACCTAATTCCAATTTGTTTTTCCATGGATTTATTATGATCCTCAATCATTGAAACTAACGATTTTTTATTTTCATCATTTACTATACAGAGCTTAACATCCTTAATGGTAAAAAACTTTCCTTTATCCATCAATTTGGAATGATACATATAAATATGAGCTTGGAATTGTTCTAACTTTCTGTTCTTCTGATTTCCAAAAACAGACAGGTCTTCAATTTGCTGTCTTACTTGATTCCACTGATTTGGATGTACTTTTAGTCCAGTCGACAAAACTGATCGTGCACTTTTCATAGAAATTCTACAGCAAATAGGCACTTCACCAATAGCATTTGCTCTGTCCTTTAAAATGTAGAAATACGTCTTTATCCTATGCATCCTTATCTAGTGTGTTAACAATACGGTTAACAGATTCTTTGATTATTTTACTAGAACAAGAGTACAAACAACACTTAACATATTGTGTACTAAATAGATAAAGGGTTTATATCGATTTGATATAAGACATATATCAGTGTGATAAAGGATATATATGAACTTGATATCACACGTATATAAATTAGATATAGTTTTGGAGTTAACTACTTGATATTCCGTTAAATAAAAAATGAACTGCTATTGCAATTCATTTAATATTTAGGGAAAAATGTGTCGGGGTAGCAGTACTAGATTCTACTAGTTTTGACAACTCAAAAGGTACCCGAATAGGTCCCTCGCTATTTTAGGCATCAGAGTTACACAGCAAATATAATAAAAAAGAACAGACTTTGAAATCTGCTCTTTTATAATTTATGAGAATTACCTTCAGACCTTTTTTACATGATTTCAGCAAGCTTAAAAACTAAAATTTTCATCACTTATTCTCCGCCAATCAATTTACCACCAAAACCCCTATGTTTTTAGCCAATGTTGAGCTTTAGCGGTTGGTTTTTCGAGCGACTTGGCAATGTGTATGGCTTTTAGCATTGGAATATTATTGTTATTTCGGTTTATTTAAATATTTTTTCATAATCCAACCTGTCTGGGGTAAATTATCTTTTGGGTCAAAGTAACTTACGTAAACCCACTTATGATGAATTAGAATTACAACCACATCAAAGTTAATTGGCAATTTTGTTAATGTAAGTGTCTTTGCATTTGGCTTTAATTTTACTTTACAAATTCGATTTGTAATTCTATTTTCTTTAGCTTGTTTTAGTTGCTCTGTTATTTTTTGTATAAAATAAACAGTTGAATCCTGTTTAATTCCTATTTGATTTACTTCTTCCTTTGTAGCAAGTTCAGGTTTTGTTTGCAAAAAATCATAATACTGATGAATTCCAGCAATACGCAAGAATATGTCAATTATCAATAATGCAGAAACTCCAAGTACTTTATGTTTATTAATAAAAGAAAGAACTAAAGAGAGCAATATTTGAAACTGCCTTTGATGTTCCTCATCTGTTGAAGTATCAAGTGTTTCAGTAAATTCAAGTGCTTGTTCTGTTACATTTTCAAGCTCCTCAAGTATTATCCAATTTTTTTGCTGTGCTGCAATTGCAGCCATTTGACCTGAAATACTACTTAAAGCAAAATTTAGATTGTTTATTTGTACAATTTCGGATGATTGAATTTGTATTGTTTCAGTTATTGTTCTCAGACTTCCAAAAAGTTGTTCGTGTTGTCTATCAATTGAGGTTATTGCATCCAAAGTAGTTTGTGGAATTGCAAACTTACTTTGCCAATTCATTGAGGTAATTGCATCAATTGCAGGAAAAGTTGGTTGAGCAAACTTAGTGTGTTGCTTCAAACTTTTTGAGATTTCAGACATCATATTTATACCGCTGAAACTTCTTGTAATTTGTTCTTGGACTTTTAATAGTCCTGAACCTCTTACTATGTCATCTATCATTTGATGTTGTTTCAATAGTGGGTTTATTGAAGTTTGAATCTGTTCTTGCATTTTTCTGATGTTATCAAAAGCACCTAACCCCATACTATTTCTCCAATCGTTCATAATTTATTTTGATAATCTCCCTAAACTTGCCATTAGAGATAAGATGTTAGCTTTAATTTGAAATATTCCATAAACCTTTTCGGTTTCTTGTATAGCCAAGCCAAATATTTTTATAATTAATTTCCTTTTTTCGTTATAAAGATTTTGATTTTTCGGTTTTCAGTCTAAGCTCAAAACTTCCAATTCACCACTAAACCCGTATTAACTATAGCTATTGTTAGGCAATCGTTATTTCTTCTTTTTCTTTACTCTTTTTAGTTCAATTTCACCTGTTGTTTCTCTTGAAGTCCAATATTCTCCGGTCATTTCAAGAACATTAAATCCATCAAAATTTAGCAGAGTAGAGCCATAATGAATTGCACTTTTTTCACGAACACCAGATTTTGGTGTATTCAAATACGAATAGAATAATTGTTGATAATCTCTTTCTTTGTCTATATTAAAAGAAGAGCTAATGCTATGACTTCTACTTTCGTTGGTTTTTATTTTAATAGTTATGTTAAAAAAATCTTGTTTAATTTCTATTTCGGTTGATATTGGTTCAGATTCCCCTTCATTCCAATTTGATTTGATTTTCCCTTTCCATTTACCTGATAAATTAGGGGTTTGTACTAGCCAAGGATAAAATATTTTCCATTTCCAAGCCCAACTAATAAAAACTGTCCAAATAATAATATTTATTGAAATAGTGGTTGAAATATGAGACAGTGCTTTTTGAAAATCAATGTTTTCAAGATTTTGTGTACAGATAAAAATAACTGCGTACACAATGAATGCTAGTCCAATAATTGCAAATCCAAAACCTCTTATATTATGTTTAATCATATTTTTAGTATTCTAAATAGCCCCAAAGCTGGAGTAAATAATCATTAATATCTTTCCTTGTCCATTTTCTACTGTCTCTAATTAGATATAGTAATTCAGAAACCTCTTCCCATTCATTACATTTTTCTTGTTCTTTAGTATTTTGATACAAGTAAATTATTGATTGTTTTAGACGTTCATTCCAAGTATCATAATCATCAAAAATATTGTTGGGTACATTCCATACTAGACATTCCAATAAAAATGACTTTATGTTTGAATTTACTGTTAATCCATCATCAATCATTTCATACCTGATTTTTTTATGAAGCCTTGTTAATCTCTTAAATCTACGAGAAGTTTTTTTGTTTTTATCAATTCCGTTTTCTATATGTTGTTTAGGATAATTTATTACCCACCTGTTACTATCTGTGATAAATTTTGAACCAAGCTCATAATTTCCATTTTCACTATAAAGTCTATAATTCCAAGTTGGAACAACATCTGTTTCAACTCTATATGAGTTTTCTTTTATAGTAATACATTTATCATTTCTAACTACTTCTTTTCTACCAAATTTGTTTACAAGTGCTGTTTCTATATCATTTTTAAATTCAGTATATGAATAAGAAGAACCTGATAATTTGTCGAGTCCAACATCTTTCTCTTCAGTATTTGGAGGTAAAATAAAATAAAACCCACCAGTATATCTTACATTTATATCTATGTCGCTATTGTTTTTTACATTAGTATTATTTGCATAAGAGCCTTGTCCAAATGTTTCTGTAGATTTAGACTTAAGGGTTTCATCTTCACTAATGGCTTCACGGACCATTCTTTCAGCATTTTCCAGTTTGGATTCCTCAGTATCACTTGGAGGTTTAGTCCAATAAGTTAAAGTTTTTTCGGTAAATTTTGCCATAAAATCAAATAATAGTTTCGGTGTTATTTTTTCCTGTTTTCTTTTTCGCTTTTTGTAAGGCTTGAGTTAATCTTTCAATAGCTATTTCTTTTGTATCTCCAATGTTAAATTCTGTTACTCCACAACAGATGGTAAGGTTAAAGCTGTCATTACCAATTTTAAATGTTGAATCGTTAATTAACTTTCTTTTACGATCAGAAGCTAATATAGCATTTGAAATAGTCGTTTCTTTTGCTACAATTAAAAATTCATCACCTCTCATAAAGTATCTAAAAGTTTCATCTGTTATTCGACCATCTTTGTTTAATAAGTTGCCTAATTTAGACAAAATCTTATCAGCTATTTCATAACTATTATCGTCATTGAATTTTTTAAAATTGTCAATATCAATTAGAATTAAAGAAATAGGTTCGTCTTTTGTATTTCTTTCATTTTCTATTCCTACAAGTTCTAATTCTAGTGCTTTGTGATTCTTTAAACCTGTCAAATCATCTATTTGATTTTCAGATTTTATTACTTTTAATTTCTTGTTAAAAAGGTAAATCGAAAGCGAAAAACTAGCAGTAACAAGTAATGATGAAACTAATAGGATTAACCATAATGTTAAAGAGAATTCCACTTTTAGCCATTCCCTTACTACTGGAATATATTTTAAAACGATTATAAGGATAACTGAAAAAATCAAATATTTAATCGAGTCGTAAAAAGCCTTTGAAAGTGCGTCTTTTTTAAATTTTATAAATGAGTCATTTAAATATTTCATTGGTCTCTTCAAATGTTGCCCAACAACTGGTTATATTCAATAAGGTTAATTAATACCGATAACCCTACAAATACTCTGGTTATGGCATGTTTATCTATTTTATATTTGGTTAAACGCATTGTTGTTTTCTGTATTATAGTTATAGTTTGTTTTACTTAAAATTATTCTTTTCATAAATTAATTATTTTGAGTTATACTGTTCGCTAATCTATGTAATTTTTGTTTGAATTCTATCAGTTTAATTTTATATTAAGCGGACTTCATTAATATTCACAAACATTCGGTTTAGCACAATCGCTCTCTGTTTTCTATGCAGTGTTGGCGTGGCGTTAGTCAACACTATCTAAGACATCTTCTATATTATCAGCTTGCTCTTTTAATATTTTTTTAGATTTAGAATCAAGTATTTTAGAAAGCTTTCCTAATCCAGGTATATTCTCTAATTTGTCTACAGCTCTAGATAATTTTGTGCTTTTTTCAAGGGCATCCATAAGTGGGTGATCAGATTTATTATAGTCAGATATTAATTTTCCCGGATTTTCAGAACTAACCTCTAAAATGTTATACAGGAGTTTTATTTTTAACTCACTTGAAATGTCTACATCTTCAATATCGTTTATTTGTTTAGATAATCCTTCATAAGTTTTACTAAGAACCTCCTTGTGAGTGTATTCTTCTATTAATCTTTTTGAAAGATTCATTTTCTTATTCGCAGAATAAGCATACCATAAAACAGGAACATATAATGGCAAAACAGAAAGAACTACTCTAGGTAATCGAAAAACTAACTCTTCGAATCCAACACCATCCAAAAATGATATGTAGCTGATTATAAATGGGATAATGGAAACTAAAATCAATCCGAAAATTCCCCAAAAAAACCTTATAAATAATTTCCTTGATTCTATTTCTTCTGCTGTTTTTTTTGTCGAGTAAGCCGAACTTAATCCTGCTGTTAGGGCATTTGGAAGTAATGATTCTATTTTTTTTTCAAGAATAATATACTTTGCTTCCCAATCTGTTTTTAGACTATTATAATTCGAGAAACTTGAAATATTAAGTTCTTCAATATCTTTTTTTGAATCAGATAAATCTTTAATTAAAGTCGCATAACTATTTTCAAGTTTGTCTTTTAAGCCTTCAATATGATGTTCTTCTCCTGTTTCTTCATCTTCTTCATTATATCCATTTATATCAATATGTAACTGGTCGATTTCCTGTTTCTTTGTTAGAGAGTTTTTATAAAGTGAATTTATCTTAGTGATTATTTCTTCACTTTTAGATATATCTTCTTCTAAGCTATTCAATTCCTCTTTCAGCTCTGGATGGTTTTCAAAAATAGTTTCAAGTTGAGTAATCAAATTATCAACACTTTCTTTACTTTTTACAAGTTGCGCATAGGATTCTTGAGCTAATGTTGATTTATTTATTAAATCATTATTAATAGAAACAGATTCTTCTTTTACTTCCAGAACCTTGCTTAATTCAGAATTAGCAATAGTAATTAGCTCTATTATTCTTTTAAGATGAGTTTGTGCAGTATCTTTTGCTAATTCGGCTTTATTACGAAATTCCGAAGTTTTCTTTGAGGCTTGTTGTGCTTCTTTTTCTAATTCTGATATTTTATTCTCTGATTTATTCATTTTTATAAATTAAGTTTTTTAATGCACACCAACAACTGGCTATATGCAATAAGGTTAATTAATCCTTATAACCCTATAAGTACTCTGGTTATGTTTTTCTATTTTATATTTGGTTAAACGTATTATTGTTTTCTCCTCAATAAATTCACCCTCTCTAATCACTCTTAACAACCTTCCATTTCACTATTTTATCACCTCCATAAATATTCAGATAATAAACTCCATTTTTAGTATTTGAAAGGTCTAAAGTTTTAGTGGAAGTTTCCATCATTTCTCTTTTAACTAATTTTCCTTCCAAACTATAAATTTCTATTGTTCTATCTATCTCCTCAGACGAATTGACTAATTCAATGTTAAGTATTCCTCTTGTAGGATTAGGATAAATTTTAACATCTTCTTGGGTATAAATTGTAGTGTCAGTTAATCGAACAGGAGTAGGCCCACCTCCAAGAGTAATAACCTCTCGTTTTATACGATTGCCAGCATTGTCATAATCCATCTGTAAAACTGTTTGAGTTGGAGCTTGTGCAAAAGCAACACTTGCTAATAGTAAACTTAACGTGATAAATGATAGTATTTTTTTCATAGTATTTTTTTTAATTTATAGTGTAAAGTACCTTCCAATAGCATAGGTTAACATAAATGATGGATGATCGATATCATCAGGCCAAGCAACTCCTTTTTCTAAAGGAAAACCAAACCCAATTTGGCAAGAAAACCATTTTTTACCCCTGTAACAATAGTTAGCCCCAACAAGAGTTTGAGTATGTGTTTCGTTAACCCCTTGATGCCAGTATTGTAAAGATAAAAAAGAGCTTCTTACAGAAGGCTTTAAGTGATAGTTTAAGCCAGCACCATAAGCGACTAGCCCTCCACCAATCTGTAAGCCAATTTTATCACTAACTAAAAATTCAAAATCAGCTCCAATTAATGCACCACCTCCTTGTAAAATACCAATGGTTAAGCTATTCTTTTTTTCTTCAGTTTGTGTAGTTTTTACTTGTGCAGTTGCAAAGCCTACTAATAGTAAACTTATTGCTAAAAGGGTGAGTATATTTTTCATTAAAATTTATTTTTTTGATTTTATTAATTCACCCACACCTAGCCTCTTCAAGAAGGGGAATGTAGTAGTGTTTATATGGGTTTGTGTGTTCATTTTATTTTTTTGTTTTAGTTAAGGAATAAAATTATTGGTACTATCTGGTTTTAAGCTAAATTGTTTGAAATGATAGGTTTCAATTTTCTCCAATAAACTTTAGCTAATATTTATTTCTACGGATATGTTATTGTAAAATTATTTTCCTTCAACATTTCTAAATCATTTTCTGATAAATTGTAATGTTTAAGAATAGTATTTTTATATTCAATAGAATCACAATCATAAAATCCACCTTCATTAAAAAATAAAGGGTCTACAATAAAAAATTCATAATTTCTTTGCTCCAGCTCATCCTCCCAACACATTCTTAAACTTTCTTCGTAACTTTCGTAAGGATCTAGTTCTGCCCTTTTGGAAAGAAAGCAATTTGATGAAATGAGAGCATCATAAAGAATTGTTGAATATATTACTTTACTACTAGAATTGTTTATGATAGTAATTACTTTATGACAGTCTTCCCCTTCTTTTTTACAAGTAGATGATAATAAAACCAACATACTTACAAGTATCAATAATTTATTTTTCATAATTTAAAATTTTAAGGGTTATATCTCCCTGAATTTATTAAGCCAACCCACCAAGGGCCGCCTATTGGGAATAATAACCAGCTTGCGTGGTCGTACCATTTTGCTCGTATTCTAATTCTATCAAGAGTAGCGATATGAGTAGGATTTTGATAATCCACATATTGCCCTCTATTATTTAAAGCATTTACGTTTAATGGGTTTTCGTAGAAATCCCAGCCTCTACCTTGATTAGCATCCTCTTGAGTTACATAGAAATTATCAATATTTTTGTTGAAATATAAGAACCCTCTTCTATTAGCATCTTGTTCAACGGCATGAAAGTCATGAACACCCTCACTACGAATACTTGGTATACCTACTCTTGGATAATACGCCCAACCCATACTTTGGCTTTGTAAATAATGACCATATTCGTGTTGAAATAAAGGATTGTTTGCATCAGCCTCAATAGAATTATCTCCAATAATATAACTCCCTTGAGTAACTGCCCCCCATTCCCTATTTCTTGTTTTAATTACTGTCGATCCGTATTTATAATTAACCGATTCAACTCCACCTTGTAATCCAAAGGTATTATAGCTATGTGCTGTAAAAAAACCACCAATTGTTTGAGGTAATTGCCATGTAAATCTTGATATAGTTTCCCAAACTCTACCTCCAAAAGATTTGTTTGGGTCACTTGCAAGTAAACCTCCCCAAATTTTAATATCATTTCCTGCTCTTTTATTTGCTTCTTTCCAACCTCCAGAAAATAATCCTGCTATCCAAGAATCAACAACAATAAACTCCCCATCAGGGTCAGTATACTTTAAGGGATTATTAGCTGCATAACTATAACGGTTAAACCCCTGTGTACTAAAACCACTTTTCACATAATTATCAGGAGAAAGCATACGCCCCAAAAGTGGGTCATACGTTCTTCCATTCATGTTAATCAGGGTAAACTTAGGTAAGTGTTCATGTCCTGTAAATCCTCTATCCAGCCATTCAAAACCACCACCAATATCCTCTGAAGGAATAATACTTGTATAATCCGTCCAATCTGAAGGGTCTCTGTGTCTCCCCCAAGCATCAAAGCTTTGTTCTACCTCTACATTTCCACTATTATTTGTAAGGGTAAGAATAGAACCTAAATAATCTTTGTAAACAAAGTAATAGTTAGGCACTCCATTTTCTATTACATAAATAGCAGCTAAACCATCACCACCAGAAATATAATGCACCTCTCTTTCATCTCCACTATTTAAAACTTCTTTTTCATAGTTTGTAGTGTAATATTTAGTGCTTTCAACAACAGTATTATTATTATTATCAGTATTAGTAAGTGTCATTTTATTACGTATTCTATCAGGGCTATACCTAAGTTCTACTTTATAGACTCCTTCTTCAATCTCTTTAGTGTTATGATAAGCATTATATTCAATATTTTGTTCTGCCAGACTCAATACCTCAGGACTAGGGTTATTAATACGCCTAACAGCATTTGGATAACTAGTACCATACTGATAATCCCCAACATCCGTCTTGCTTTCAATATTCCCATTGGGTTTATAATCAAAAACAAAGGCTGTCCCATTAATATTTGAACTTGTTAAACGATTCAAATCATCATAAGTAAAGTTTTCTATTTGATTATTAATACCATCTGCTCTGCTTAGTAGATTCCCTGTAATAGGGTCAAAATTAAATGTTAAATTTTGTACTCCTTGAGCGTAGAATATTTCAGGCAGACCTAAAGCGTCATAAGTTTTATTCGTTACAACTCCATTACCCAACTCATATTTTTTATATTGCCCCAAAGCGTTTTGCTCCATAGCCGTAAATATAGGAATATTTCCATCTGCTTTTACATTTAATAAATACCCTTTGTTATCATAAGACCTCTCTACTTCTAAGCCTGAAGGATAGGTGATATTTGTTTGATTATGGAAATTATCATAACCATAATAAGTGGAGAACCATTGCCCATCAATCAGTTCATGTTCATCTATTAATCTATTAAAATTGTCATAATCAAATAATCGTTTATCTCCTGTACTAGAAGAAATTTCATCTAAAGCATTGAGCCCATTACCATTAGTAATATAATTGTAAGTTACTACCTCAGTCTCAGCCACATTTGTTTCTGTTTCTATTCTACCCATAATGTCATAGTCCATGGTAAAAACATTAAGATTAGCATCTGTTTGCTTTGTTAACTCTCCATAAGCATTATACTCATAACCTGTTATTCCTGCATTGGCATCATTAAGGTCTGTTTGTCTTCCATAATCATCATAACCCATACTAACCACAACAGTGTTTCCTAATTTAGTTTTTTCTTGTTGCCCATTGCTAAAATAAGTCATTTCTAATATTCCCCCATCATCAGTAGCTGAGGTAGTTTTCCCACTTGCATCTTTAGTGCTGCTTGAGGTCTGTCCTGTTACATCATTAGTAATTGTAGCAGTTGCTTCCCCTCCTCCTAAACTATAAGCATAAGTAGTGCTTTGTCCTAAAGAGGTGCTTATATTATCAATTCTATTAAACAAATCATAAGTGTTGGTGCTTACAACAGGAATATCCCCATAAAAGAATGGAGTAGTGGTCGTGCTAACATTTCCTTTATTGTCATAGGATTGAATGGTATAAATATTTTGATTGTTAAATCCGTCAATTTTTGTTTTTCGTTTTCTTCCTAATTGATCATACCAGACTTTTTGGTTAGGACTCCCAGTTTGTGTACTAAACTTGTAATAGTATGCATCACTAACTTGTGTAGGAGTACTTGTTCCTGATTGAATATGCCAGTGTAAAGCACTTTCACTTATAATGTTACCTGGGCTAATTGATTTTTCTAATCGCCCGAAAACATCATACTCCATCTGGCTACTATTACCATCAATTTCAATTATTTCTATAGGTTTGCTCCATTTAGAATGGTAAGTAATGTGTTTTTCTTGATTTAGTGGATTAGTTGTCTTAATCAGATTCCTTCCTTGAGAATCATATTCGTACTGTGAAACTTTAGACAATAAATTAGGAGAGGAAATAGTTTGTTTCTTTATGTTCCCATAATCATCATAATCATAGTCTGATACTACTTCATTTGTTGTTGTAGGGTCGGTAGTTTTTTTCTCTAAATTACCATTTGTAATGTTATAATCAAAACTAGCCTCCCTAGTATAAGAGTTTTGTCCATTTCTAGTATTGGTTGTAATCTGGTTAATTATTTTATTATCAATTCCATAATTCCCGAAAGAGCCATATTGATAAGTAACTTCCGTAACTTCTAATCCACCATCAATATTTGTTTCAACACTAGATATATTTCCCACAGCATTGAAACCAAGATGTTGAGTGGTTACTGTCCCTAATAAATGGTCAGTAGTTGTAATAATATCTGTTCGCAAGGAATACTGAAAGGTATACGGATTGATATAAGGTGTATGAAAATAAATATCGGTGTTAAATTCCTTTTCTGAAATTAAAGTTGTCCCAATAAATTGTTGTGTATTGTCAAGGTAAAGAGAATAGGCACCAATACTTACTTCATTTTTGGACACGGTAGAGGTATTAGCTGTAAGGTTCTTAATAGTTGTTTCTTTAAAGCCTAAAAAGCCTTTCCCTTCCCTATGTACTATTGCATCTTTATAATGATATTCTAAAGTATTTGTCCCTCCAACACCATTAGAAGTAATTACTTCTTTAACTACATGTAATGAGCCTTGAAAATCAAAAAGAGCAAGGGTTGCCGTATTTCCTTTAGTGTAATGAGTAGTATTTGCTAATGAAGCATATTGAAATTCAGTGGTAAGGTTTATTCCATTCTTAATTTTATCCAAATGAAGGTGTTTGTCATATTTGTTGAAATTTAATATGAGTGGAGGGTCGTCATAGAGTTTTCTGTTTAAAACACTTAGTTTTCCATCTCCATTAAAATCGCCTTGTGTTGAAAAACTACCAAAACTATTAGGGTAACTATATGTTTTATGCACAAATTCTTTTCCTTTTGAGAAATATATATTTATTGCTGAATTTACAGATCCATTTTGCGAATCTGGCGAACTATGAAATATATCACTTTTTCCATCTCCATTAAAATCACCTACGATGTATTTTGATCCTATTTGATTACCTAATGTAAAGGGAATAGGAGAAGTGAAGTTAGAGCCATGAGAATAAGCTGTTCTCCAAGACCCTTGCCATTCAGTCAATAAATCACTTTTTCCATCTCCATTAAAATCACCTATAAAAATTTCATGACTATTTCTTGGATACCCAATATTTTTACCTAATCCAGTAATATCCTGACCATCTATAGGTTGGTCAAATGAATAAATTTTACTCCCAGTATTATGAGTCGCTAATAACTCATTTTTCCCATCCCCATCAATATCAATAGCTCGTATATTTTCTGAATATTTGAGAACTTCAGTACATATAGCTCCAGAGAGGCTGGTAATGTTAATTTTTTCAGAAATACCTTTTATAGGATATGTAATATATGCTTTGTGATTGTTTCCTGCATTTTTAAGAATAGTAATGATATCAGCAGCTCCATCCCCGTCAAAATCTCCTACGATAAGATGAGGATTACTATTAATAATTTTATTAGTAGTTCCAGGATTAAAAATGGTAGTAGTCGTATTTGTTGAGCTGACGTCTAGCATTTTAATGCTTTCTATACACAGATCATTATTACTGTCATAGTAAGGGTTGGTATATATCATCTCATCTTTACCATCTCCATCAAAGTCAGCAAAAACTATATTTTTCTTTGAATTAGTAACGCTTGGAACATTATAAAATGAATCATCAAAATCAAATGAAAAATTATTGTTTCCATTGCATTTAAAAAATTTGTAATTTATATGCTGGTAAATATAATTAACACCAGTTTGATTAAAACAAAAACTTTCTGCAATAATAATATCTGCTAATCCATCTCCATTATAATCTCCAGTAAATAAGTCATTGTTATTTGAATTAGCAAGATTACTTAGAATAGTGGGTGAAAAAGAATCATCTACTTCACCATATTTAAATATGGTAGAGTTAAGCTCTGTACCATCACTTCCGTGTTCGGTAACGCTTATAAGCTGACTATAAAATTCATTAGCATACTCAAAATCATAACTCTTAAAAGAATTTCCTCCTGTTGTGACTACTATTTCTCTTAGAATATACTTTGTCTTTATAGTAGCTCCAGCAACATAAGACTTATTCTCATCCTCTCTTATATTGTAATAAAAATTTATCTTATTATATGCTTGTAATCCTGTAACATCATTTGCGGTATAATCAATTGCTATTATTCTGGATTGTCTACCTCCATTAGCATAAGTGAAAGTAATATAATTTTCATTAGCATCTGTAATTTTATTTATTCTCCAAAAAATAGGAATCTGATCATTCCAATTATTATAAAGACGTGAATTACCTGTTCTTCCATATTCAATAGTCTTTCCATCTTTTGTTTCTACTTTAAACCAATGCGGACTATCATTACTTCCAATAATACCATTAGAAGTCACCTTTGAAAAACTGTGTATTTTTGTTTTATACTGAAGCCCATCAGCTCCATTTAAACCAGCGATTGGAATAAGGTAATTTCCATCTAACAGAAACCGATCATCATTACTTAAACTAACTGGAGATACCTCCCCATTGTGATATATTGTTTTTCCTGCTCTTGTAATGGTAGATAGACCTGCAATATTCCACCCATAACCCACTAACCCATTACCACCTTGGCTATTATAACTTATAGCAATATTAGGTTGCATTCCTGCTGTTCCTTTTGGTATAGCAATTGGTATATTATAAGTTGCGCCTCCTGAAGCAGAAACACCATGACTCCCTTGGGTTGCACCGACAGGTAAAGAAACATCAATAGCTCTATTATCAAAATTAGATGTGCTAAATGGATTTGAATAGGTATTTGAAAAGGGAAGAGAAGGGTCAATATGTGCATACATTTCATCAGTAGATGTACCTATAAAATGATAGTCTTGCAATAAATTTACTTCTTGTTGCCCAATATATTCTTTATTTGCATTATCTGGAACTGATAAGTCAATTATTGCAGCCTGTGTTATTTGCTGAGATTTAAGACTGACAGATAAAAAAAGGCAAAAAGTCGTGAAAATTAAGATGATATATTTTCTCATGATTCTGAGGGTTATTTAGTTTTTTTTCTCTAGTTCATTAATTCTTTTTTCCTGTTCAATAGTGTAAAGTGTTAGCTCCTCAATCTTCTTCATCATTTTCTCCATCATTACACTTACCTCAATACCATTTTCTTCAACTTCAATAGCTGAAGGTATTTCTGGTAGGTGTTTGTTTTCGGTTATAAACTCTTCTACATCAGTTAGAGACATTAGGTTATAATCATTTTCAAATACATAATCACACCATCCATTATTTGCTTTTACTTTTACCTCTCTACTTCCAATCTTCCCGCAAACAGAGAGAGCATACCCACTTTGTATAGTTGTACCTATTGCTACGCTACCAGAGGTTTCTGTGCTTCCAGTAATTTCAATTACCCCACCAGCAGTTTCAATCCTATTTACTTGCAGAATTTTACCAGCATCTATCCTAACCTCACCATGCAATAAACTACTTCCCTCCACATGTAAATTAGTAGTTCCCCCTGAAATTCCAATTTCTACATCATGGCCATTATTTTTATTTAACCATAACTTATCATTTACTGAAGAGATACCATCTTCATTAATAAAAATAGGAAAAGATGTTCCAAATCTTCCTGAGCCTCTAACATCTAATTTTGCTTGTGGATGATCTGTACCAATACCTACTTTAGCTGGACAATATGCACCTGTAAAAAGTAAAGGATCAGTACCACCTGTACTACTCCATACGGGTGCTGGATAAGAGAATCCTACTTCAAGATTACAATGTGCTACCACGTCGGGGTCATACAGAATCCCATGGACATCCTCAATAGATAAAGACGAAACATTCCCTTCAGAACAAACAGATAAAAAAGAACCTGAAGTACAAGTTGGGTCTGCTAATCCTTCCAGTTTTAATGTTCCAGAAAGTTCAACATCAGTAACTGTTAGGGTATCCTTTATTTCTGCCTTACCATCTAAAACTGTCTCTCCAACAACTTCCAACTCTTTTGCAGGGTTGGTTGTATTAATTCCAATCTTACCTGATATATTGACTTGATTGGTTTGTGTTTGTCCAAATACTAATATTGAAGACAGCATTGTAATAGATAAGATTAGTTTTTTCATAATTATTGATTTTAGTTTATTTTTTTAGTAGTATTTCCAGTTTAAAGTATCTCCTTTTTCAAGGTTATTTTCCCATTGTAAGGGTTGTAGATTTTCTAATTCATCTCCTCCACCATTTGAAACAGGATTAATATGGTCTATCTCCCAACCATGTATTGATTTTCTATTTCCATGTTCAGAAAATTTGATTGGATCACCACACTTATCATGTCTCCATAAAGCATTAGAAAATCCTTTAATGGCACTCCCATTTTCAAAAACCTTTTTAATAGTCTCTTTTTTCCAAGCATTACCTTCTTTAGTCGTGTTATAGTTTCTATTCTTCATCTGATAAATCCCATATATCCATATATTCTGGAGCATGGTTTTTAATTTCTTTTATTACTTCTTCTTTAGTTAGTTCAGGCGCTTCTGATTTTGTAATAACATTTAGACTGATTAATATAGAAATGAAAAAATTTAACATAGTTTTATAATTTTAGTTAGTAATGCACCAAAATTAAAAGCTGTTATCCCTTCAAAAAAGCACTAAAAACAATAATATATCATTTGCCTATTTTTATTAAATTTAGTTTATTATCTTTGTTAAAAATATAATTTCACCTGAAAAATCTAATAGAGTTAATAGAAAAATTAAAAAAAAATGAAGTGCGTTTAATTCGAGCTTTACTAGAAGTAAATTCATTGAATCAAGAAAGTCATAGATTAACACTCTTTAACCTAATTCATGCAAAGGAGGTCAAAACTAATCAAGACGCATCTTCCATGATTTATCGAAAAAAGCCTAATGCAGTGTACTATAATTTAAAATCTCTTTTAAAAAAGGATATTATTAATAGTATGCTCTATAGAGATGCTTCTCAGATATTTTCTACAGATTATGTAAGAGCAAAGATGAATTGTAGAAAATGGCTAATGCAAGGAAGTATGTTGGTAAATAGGAAGGTGTATGGAGAAGGTTTAAATATATTACAAAGAGCACAAGAATTAGCCAATAAGTTTGATTTACCTGGAGAGCAAGCCTTAATAGATGAAACCTTAAGGAATTATTATATTATTAGAGAGGGGAAGCCTGCAATGGAAAAATATGAAATTTTGATACATGAAAGTAACGAGATGTATGCAAAACATATTGAAGCTAGTAATTATATGTATAGACTCTCATTACCAACACTACTTGAAACAAATTCCAAGTTAAATACTAGAAGATTAAGAAAACAATTACTAAAGTTAAAATTAGTTTACGAATCAACCTTAGGCTCATCTGATAGAATAGGATTCTATTATCATATAGGTGCAATAAATTATTACATATTAACTAAGCAGTACGGAAAAGCAAAAGAAAGATACCTATCATTCTTCATCCTTATTAGTAAAAGTATTTCCCTTAATACCATATCAAATAAGGGTGGTGCTTATTTGGAGATGACTGTAATATTATTACTTTTAATGGAATTTGAAGAAGCTTTGACTTATGCCAATAAAGCAATATTCACTTTTAAAACAAAGACTTTTAATAGATTGCTTGCTTATGAGTACTCTTTTTTAGCTAATTATTATATGCATAGAAATAAGGAAGCTGTTAAAGTTTTTGATTTAGTTCAACAGATTCCTCAGCTTAAATCAAGTGAAATAAGAGAAGAGAAATGGAATTACATTTCTGCTTATAATTATTATCAGCTTGGAGAGACTGATAAAACAAAGGTATTGTTAGATAATTGCAAAAATCTAATGGAGCAAAAATCAGGATGGTACTTAGGTAAGAAATTAATGTTGTTAATGATTTCTATAAAAGAGGAGGAAGCAGACCCCACTATTATTCAATTAGAGAATTTATTGAAGGTGTTCAGAGGTCTAGAACAGGAGCATATTCACCGTTTTAAAGCTATTTATAAGATAGTTCGTTTTTTAAGCTATAATCAATTTGATTTTAAATTGACTTTAGAAAAACAAGCGTATCTCCTTGATTTGTTAGCTGAGGGAAAAGATGATTACAGATGGAATCCTATGGGCTATGAAATGATACGATTTGACGAGTGGTTTACGAAACAGATTGATCATAAAAAGAAATAACTTGTACCTCTTCAAACCAAAGTGGAATAATTTTGTGAAAGATTCTAGTATATGGTTTTTGTTAATTTTAACCGTTTAAATTTAATAAGAAAAAACTACATACTTTTTAATCATCTATTAGTCATTTTCCAGCCATTTTACTTGCAATTATTTGTGGTCATTTCCCAGTCATTTCACTTGCAATTGTTTATGGTCATTCTTTGATTATATAAAACCTATTTTTTTGTCATTTTTAATTACTATTACTAGATAATAGGTAATTTTTTAATTATTTATTAAACCTAATTATTCAAATAGTTATTTGTATATTATTTCTATGCCTGAGGACACCTTTTTTGTAATACTTTGTCATATATTTGAGTGTTTTTATCTAAAAGGTAATTTC
>Ga0308016_10000055_pt1 | contig 52375 bp, 71 predicted proteins | sample Neamet233_FD_203129 | JGI IMG/M metagenome (GOLD analysis project Ga0308016, IMG submission 203129) | Marine microbial communities from water near the shore, Antarctic Ocean - #233 | ecosystem: Environmental > Aquatic > Marine > Unclassified | place: Southern Ocean | collected 2014-07-28
TTCAGATTACAGATGGTTCAATTCACTCATTGAAGGAAGTATTGAAAGAGTTGAAGATTTCAACAGAGTCACAATTCCTTACAGATTTTGACACTCAGTTAACGCTTAACGGAGCAAAGAGCAACAGAGCAGTTTGGAACTTGATATGTAGTCGTAGGGATGTAAGGTTATGGCAAGTGGGAATGAAGCCAAACAGACATTGGAAGATAACGGATGTCAAGAATTACTTTGGCATCAAAGGGAACAAGGATGTAATCGTAGAGAAGATTGAGTATCTATGTGAGATGTTTTTGCCTAGTAAAGAGTAACAAATGGTAGTCCGTTCACGCGGACTATCTTCTGTCTATGGATGTGTATCTATACTGATGATGACTTAAAATAGTCGAAACAGAAACCACTAATACAAACGATATGTTAAAAGATTTTTTCAACGCAGCAATGTTCGTGTTCTTATTATTCGCTACAATAGTACCGGTAATGATATTCGGAGCAACAACAGACTTAGAGTGGCTAATTTTAGCACCAATCGGAGCATACGCTCTTTATTTACACCTAGAAAAACAAAGTTATGAGAACAATTAGAACCTTTAGTACGTCAGATATGGATTGTTTCTGTATCACAGAGGATTACTTAGAAGACACGCATGCAACTAATCAAGAGATTGCTGCAGCGAAGAAATCCGGAATGAACGTGTATTTCACGTTATTCGATGATGACTGCATTAAGTACTATGCAGGCTATATGAATGAAGATATAGATGATGAGTTTGAGCCACTAGATTGGGCAATGGGCGAAGCGGGATGTACAGAGATGAAGATAAGAAATAAAGTAACCGGTCAAATGGAGACCCTATAAAACTAAGATATGGAAAAGCAATTCGACAGAGGTATTTATAATACCATACTAATACACACAGCTAGAACTTGGGAACGGATAAGGCTAACTCAAGAACACGAAGAGATGCCTTTAGATAATATATCAAGCGTAGCAGCTATTGAAGAGGTAGCTACAGATATTATCAACTCAGATATAGTGCAAGAGTTTTTAACGCATAGAGATGGCTCTATATGGGATAGGAGTGGCTACGGCTGTTCTGATGCCTACATAGATAACCTAGCAACAAGAATTATAGTAACCGAATTTTTAAACGACTAAGATATGAAGACTCAAGAAGAAATAATCAAGACAATGTCGGACTTAATTATAGAGCCGCTAAGAGAGGATAACCAAGAGCTGACTAATAGAGTCGCTCACTTAGAGGAAAGCCTACACGAAGCCTTTGATGTGGTTAAGCTATACAAATCACTAGTCAACGAAGGTGCAATTTATGTCAACACATATTCACAAGATTGCGATGGAGTCTCTTCTGAATATCGCTACACGTTCACGGATGTGGATGAGTACTTTATGGCTGAAAAGCATTTTTACGAACAAGATTTTGAAGGAGCTCACTCGTGGAATGTTGTAAGAAAGAGTGACTTAATCAAAGAGGAAGGAACATTCGGTCACGGATGGGACATCAAGTAGAGTGAATTATCCCATAGACCAAGTGGTTGTAACATATTTCGCGATATGTATGGGAACTAACTAAAAAAGAAACGATATGTGGAGATTATCTTACGGAATAGATGATGTGGAATTTGAATACGCTATAATTGAATGTATTAAGCCATCAAGAACAAAGAAGTGGAAAGAATTAGAGTCAATGATTAACAGCGGAAAGGTTGATTCTATAAAGTATTCACTAATTAATCCTTAATATGCTTGTGTATGTACAATTAATGTCTTATATTTGTCTAACTAATAACAACTGCTACTTATGATTACTTACTCGATTACCATCAAGACTCAGTGGGGTGTATATAATACGCTCACGAAGGATTTCAACGGAAAGGCTCACCTAAACAATTGGTGCAGCCTAATGGAGCGCAAAGGAAATAAGGTCATCGGAGCAGAGTCCGTTCACACGGACTAATTAACAACTAAAACTTAAGATATGTTACAACTGAAAGCAGAATACCACTTAAAGAATGAAGTGTATGGAATTGATGAGAAGTTTGAGGTTGACAGAAGATATGTAGCACCGATGGTACAAGATGAAGAGTTCCTTAGCTTTTGTAATGAGTCTATGCTAGGTAGCGTTAATCAAGAGATTACAAAACGATTGTACGATTTATTTTGGGTGAGAGATTGGGAAACAGAATACGAGGCTATGAGGAAGATTTGCCTTGTAGACTCTATTAAAGAAATTAAGATAACTAAAAACTAAGATATGAAAGATTCAAACAGATTGATAGCAGGATTTATGGGGTTAGAGACATCTGACGAAATGAGTTACCACGAATCGTGGGATTGGTTAACTCCGGTCGTGGAGAAGATTAACAAGCTAGGTTATACTACTGAGAAGAATTACCAACCTGAGGATGGTGATTGGCAGTTTAGAATAATCAAACACGAGAGCGATTCTTACAGACAATTCAGCGAATACGGAGACACAAGTATAGAGGCTTGTTATTTAGTTGTTATCAAATTTATTAACGACCACAACAGAAACTAAGGATATGGAGATTTCGCGAGACACATTAAAGCTACTGCTTGACGAGATACTAGCAAGCAAGAAAGAAATTGACAGACTTAACCTAGAAATCTTTGAAATTACAGAGACTGCGGTAGAGTATTCAAGAAGAGGTATAAAAATTCATTCAGAAAAACGATAGACATGGAAAAGCAATTAAGATTACTAGCTAAGAGATTACAAGAAGAAGGTGCTGATGTATCTGTATACGATGATGGAGCGATGGAACGAGCTGTTAAGTACGGAATACAAGACTGCATGCAAAGGATAGGAGAACACCTTGAAGAGGTTCTTAATATGGATGATGAACAATTAAAAAATGCCTAAGATGAGGAATAACATAGAACGATGGAGACAATCACTGAAGCAAGCAATTGCAAGTGGTGATTTAGTATACGCTATGCACTGCGATGAGATGATTACTAAACTAAAACAAGACTAAGATGAAGAATTCAAACAGATTGATAGCGGAGTTTATGGGACATAACCTAGGCTTAGATGGTGATGGAAAAGGAGACCCACAGAGCAGAATATACGAAACAGAACTAGGTACTATTGACTTAGAAGATGCTTATAGTACGTGGAATTGGTTAATGCCGGTTGTTATTAAGTGTAAGTCATCTAGCGATTACTCAGACTCTAATTGGGAGAGCATATACTTTTCATTAGAAGAGTGTAGTGTTGCCGCTACCTACAAAGTTGTGGTAGAATTTATCGAAGACTACAATGAAGCTAGAGAGCCTAAGATTATAACATATACTGATACTAGGGAAGCCGCCACAAGATGCGTTAACGACCTTATAAAGCAAGGCTACTTAAAAAACTCTAGTAATCCTTATTTTGATGTTCAAGATTTGATACAAGATGAGATGAACTACATACTAGGGTTAAACCTAGATGATAATTTCGGAGTAAAGATAACTAGAAACTAAGATATGAAGGGTAAAGAAGAAATAGAAGACTACGTAAAGCAACGAGTAATCGAGGAGTTGGAGAAAGCAGCATATACTAATAAAGGAGTTGATGGTTGGTATAAGGTTTCAAGATATGTAGACGAAAGAATCAAAGAACTAAAACAAGACTAAGATATGAGATATTGTAAGAGTACTATATACTTTGCTACTAATGGAGCGAGTACAGACAAAGCCACAGACAAAGCAGTAAGCCTTCTAGGTGGTTACACGCTTGGTGAACATAAAGGTGGATGGGAAAGTCAAGGAATCATCGTAGAAGAGAATTCCTATACGTTAACCATCATCACTCCGGAGTCAAGAAGTGCAGAAACAACAGAGTTAGCGATGTACATCAAGTCAGAGTATAAGCAATCAGAAGTTTGGGTTACAGAAGAAGAAATAAAAAACACAATCTTTTAACCATTTGCTTGTGTATGTCTAATTTTTGTCTTATATTTGTATAACTAATAACAACAAGGGATATTAACAGAGTCCGGCTGAACGGACTAATAAAGATAAGATTATGGTAGGAAGACTACAAGAGATTATAAACGCTAAGAAGCTACTAGAGGATGAAGGTTATCAGTCACCGAGACTAAAGCCTACTCAGAGCAGGATAGATGGAGATAGAAAACGCTTAATGGCTTTAGTTAACCATTTAGCTATTCAAATCACAGAGATGAATTACGGATTTGATGGCTACATAGATGGTAGCTTTGAATTAACAGACGAAGCTAAAGAGTACTATAGCGAGAGATACGATGAATATGAAAACTTAATTAAAGGACTATGAGAAAGGTAACGATTACAGAGAGAAGAGTTTACTACAAGGTAGAAGAGATTATAGTCGATGTACCTGATAGTATACCGAGAGAAGATATTGATGATTGGTTACTAGGTAATGATTCTTGGGAAACAGAGTTAGACAGAAAGTTTAACGATGAAAATTTAGATATGGGATTAGGACTAGATGAATGCGATGGTATGAATGAGCCGGAATCAAGCGCAGAAACAAGATTTGATGTTGAGAACGAACAATACGGCGGACACTTATAAAGATAAGATTATGAAAGACAGAACAGATTTACCGCCATTTGAGGATGAACAAGGATACGTTATCCCTCAGAGAGATATTGATGCAGTAGCTAGCGAAGTATTAGACGTATGTATGGACACCATTAACGACCTTATGCACGATTACGATAGTGACTTATCAGAGTACGATAAAGACACCTTAAGAGATGAAGTATTAATCGCTTTAAAGCAAAAAATAAACGGATGAAAAATGTATATCTAATTTACTGCCTAATAGGTGGTTACAAATATGTGCAGAGTGTATTCTCTAGCAAGAAAAAAGCCTTCGCTAACCTGAAGGAGATTAGGTTAGAGGTTGAGAGTCACGGAACTGAAGTGAACGAACAAGACACTAGCATTTATGTTATGGGAGGAATTCGTTGGACTAACGATAACAGCCAAGTATGTTCTACGTACATCGCTAAAGAATACCTAAGATAATGACTAGGGAAGAAGAGATTCAGGTGTACACTCAGTTTAGAATTGAAGCACTTGAGAATAGAGTGAAGGAGTTAGAGAAGCTCACAAGCGGAGACTACTCCATTAACTTTTGGGGAGCGATAGACATTACAAATAAGTTTCATTGCACTAATGAAGAAGCTAAGGAAGTCTTAGATTCAGTGATTAATGGAGACTATATAAGTAACGAGATATCAGAGATGATAGACATAGAGTGTGGCAAACTTAACCTTAAAGAAAAAGAAGATGAAAATTGATTTTAGCCAAGTAACCGAAGTAGAAGTAGATGGAATTGATACTGCAGACTATCCTGATTTCTGCGATGCGTTTATATCAGGATTTTTATACAAAGGGAAAGAAGCCACGGAAGAAGAACTAGATACAATAAACGAAGATGGAGATTTCGTCTACGATTGTGTACAAGACTCCTTATACTAATGGGAACTCATTTAACTATTGGCTATCTGCAATCTAAGATGATTCGGATGCCGCTGAACCTAAACCACGATTGGAATAGAGATATTAACAACTGCAGTACTACTCAGAAAGTTATTGACTACATATTAGACAATGGAACTACTGATGAACATTGGAGAGTGCTACACACCATCAAAACCATTAACGACATAAACAGAACCTCATGAATAAGCCAAAGAAAACCGTATTCCTTCACGACAACAGAAGAAAGAAGAAGGGTGGATACACCGACATGAACGCAGAAGAGAAATTAGAGTATCTAAGAATCAAAAGAGAATCATATGCCGTTAGAGACAAGCTAAAGACCACTACTCTAAAGGATTCTAAGTCTGTCTACCTTAATAATTGGCAGCTAGTAATGGGATTAAGCATATAGAGTCCGCTCACACGGACTAATTATTTCGGTAAGCTTAATGGAGAAGCGATTGTGAAACACCAATAGAAGTAGGTTCGATTCCTATACCGATAGCTAAAAGAGAGCAAGCCGCTTGAACGCTGCATCTAAAGTCCTCGCCATCATTACTACTGCTTGAGTGGGTAATTCATCTAGGCGAGGCACTTATAGAGTAGATTGAGACTACTTGAAATAAACTCACGAGTGCACCATACGAGAATTGGGCATAACAACTCTTAAGCTTAGCACTTAAACTACGAATCAGAAGGTGGGGATTGGTTTCTGATTAACACAAGGATTGTCACAGTTGGAGCTGTGAACTCTCAGCGGAGGGTACTATTGGCAGCAATCAGTAGTAAGGTGGTTCGATTCCATCATCCTTGACTAGTACGACCGGTGGTAGCGTGATAGCCATCAATTAATTCTAATTTTGGGATTTAAAAGTCAGCGTGGGGACGATGGGGATTGTCCTCACCATGGACTAACTAAAACAAAACTAAGATGGATGAATCACAAACGATAACTTTAGACATTTCAGATAACGACCTTAAATCACAAGTTGAGAGGTATGCTAAACAAAGAGGTGTAGAGGAGCTAGAAAATGTCATAGATATGATTGACAGTATGTATGATGGTTTTATTGTGGAGGAAATTGCAAAAGCATTGAATCAAAGAATCAACGAACTAAAACAAGACTAAGATGAAGAAGAAAAATAACTTGTTTGAATGGTGCGTAGCTTCAATATTGGCAACTTGGGTGTTTTATTTGGCGATACTATTTTTAAACAACTAAAACAAGACTAAGATGGAACAACCAAAAAAAGAAGGAAGTTATGTGTGTAGAATGAGTAACGGCTACATCAAGTTGTGCTATTACGCAAGTACAGAATGGTTAGATATGTGGGAAACTACATTAAAAGGAGAAATAATTAGATGGATGGAAATCCCTAACGAACTAAAACAAGACTAAGATGGACGAAAGAGATATAGACCATTATCTAGAGTTAGGGTATTGGATTCAAGTAAGTCCTCTAGCTAATGCAGGTTCAGGATGGATATGCGGAGTATACAAGAGAGGTAAGAAGAGTGGTAATTGGATAACAGAATCCTCTAAACAATTCAAGACACCACATGAGTGTTTCGATTGGGCTGAATTAGAGATACATAACCTATTAAATAAGAACTAACCATTAAATTAAACCAAGAATGAAAGCAGAACAGATTAATCTAGAAACAGCAAAGTACGGAGACAAGTTTACTCAACACGATGGACGTATTGTCACCTTCTCAAATGGAAACGGATTAGGTAACTATCCTTACATGTTTGACGCAGAAGGAGACCACCCAACATCCTTTACAGCAGAAGGTAAGTTTCATTACCTAGTAGATAGTAAGTATGACTTATTTCACAGCAACGAGACTAGCACAGAAGACGAACCCTTAGAGGATACTACCAATATATTAATTAGTCTAATAGAACACGTAGAGGATAGGCTATCATCAGCAGAGAATCGTATAGACGTACTTATGGGTGAGCGTAGTGAAGCTATAGAAGAAAGCTACAATAGATTAATGGATGCTGTAGCTGAAGCAAGTAAGCAAGACACGGAGCACGAAACAGATAGCGACACTATAACGGCATCAGCTTTATTAGAATTAGGTTTTGAAGAGTGTTACCAAGAAGCTATGAGTGGTGAGCCGGGATTCATATACTATGCATATAATAAGCATGGCTTTGAGTTGCTATCAAACTCTACAGGAGATGAGGATGCATTACACATCTTTACAGAAGGTAATCACCCTATAGATAGCCTAAGAAAGCTAGCTGATTTAATCACATCACTAAACAAATTATAGCATGAGTCAGACATCATTTATCGTAGGCGTAACTATAGCCGTTGTTCTATTTCTAATGTATGATAGCTCCGTTAACAGACGAGAGCCATAACGTAGACAACAACCATCAATAAAGCGTATACTAGTTTTGTGAATTTATTCATAACGCAATATACTAATCAATTTTAACCCATAGGTTAAGTAATCATTAAGTAATCTTTACTAAATTAATTAGTCTAAGACTTATAATTAGCCTATATTTGTACAAACAATATACTATGGACTTTATACAAAAAGAGAATCTAACTAAGATTCAGATTCAGAAGCTACAACAAGCACCTGACCACAAGAGCGATAAGATTACAGAGAAAGCTAACGAGGTTAGGGATATGTTACTAAGCAAGAACAAGGCTTATGGCAACTCAGCACTTGAACCTCTTAACATCTTCAATAAGGGTCAAGCCTCTGACTCTCTGTGCGCTAGGATAGACGATAAGCTAGCTAGGATTAAGAATACCGGAATAACAGAGGGGACAGAAGATACCATATTTGATTTATGTGGATACCTTATACTATTAATGATTGCAAAAGAAGAACAAGATGAAAAGAGAATATTTTAATAGATACACTAGTGAGATTCTTTCTATGTTTAGACTCACTAAGCAAGACTTGTTTGTTAAGAATAAGAAAAGAGATGTTGTTGACGCTAGAAACCTACTATACTTCGTGTGCTCAAATAGGCAGATGAGATTGGTTACGATACAAGAGTATATGGCTGAAGAGGGTTACAAGATTAGCCACACGTCAATTATTCATGGGATAAAGAGAGTTCAAGAACAAATAGTAAGTGATAAGGATTACTTAACATCAATTAAAAGAATTGAATCATGTATCAGCTAGAAGAAGTTTTTGACGAAGCCGTATTAGACCCTTACGTAGCCATATTAGACACCAACTCTGTAGAAGCTAGAATTATATTTGGAATAAAGATAGTTAAGGTAAGGCAAGGCAACCAAGTATTCATTCTAAACACTTCAAAGGGAGGTAATTACTACGAAGAAATAACACCTAAAGAGTATGAAAACTTCACCGAAAAAGGATGGCGATACGGAGTTTATGTTGTATCTTTGTCTAACTATAGAGCAAAACTAGAGTCGATTGATTCTAAGATTCACAGCCTTATTGTTAATAAGTCTAGCAAAAGCTCTATAGAAGATGCTCAAGAGTCAAGAACGAAAGTAATGAATCGTTACTCTAAAATTACTAAAAAATTAAACGAATTAAATCAAACACTATGAAAACAAACACAAGCACTTACACTACATTAGCTGCCGTACCAATCAAGAGTAAGGTAGAGAGAAAAGGAAAGATGGATTACTTATCGTGGGCTAACGCTTGGGATTTACTTAAGACCAACTATCCAAATGCACAGAGACATGTATATGAGTCCGCTCAGACGGACTTAAACTACTTCACAGATGGAAACACTGCGTATGTAAAGGTAGGTATTATAGTCGAAGACATTGAGCACATTGATTACCTTCCGGTAATGGACTTCAGAAACAAGTCAGTGAAGTTAGAAGCTATTACTTCTATGGATATTAACAAAACTATTCAACGTTCAACAGCTAAGGCTATTGCAATGCACGGATTAGGATTGTCGCTATGGACAGGAGAGGATATTCCGGAACTAACAACTGAAGCACCTGTAAAGGCTGCGGTAAAGACAGCTACTAAGAAATCCTTAGAGGTTGGTGATGCTAATTGGTCTAAGATTATTAAGTATGTTGCCGCCAACAAAACGTTAGGTTTAACTAAGATTGTTTCAAACCTTGAAGCTAAGTATACCATCAAGTCAGAGGTTAAGAAGGAATTAGAGAAGTCTTTATAACATGAAAGAGGTTATAGAGAAACTCAGAGATGATGAGGAGTACTACAGAGGGGTAGGTAAAAAATACCTCTCTAACTCTAACATCACAGCACTACTAGGTAATGTTAAGGATTTTGGTGTAGACCAACCTGATAACCCTGTATTTGCTAAAGGACGATTATTCCACCAACTCATGCTAGAGCCGGAGAAGGCTAAGGATTGTTTATCACTTGATTCTTCTACTAGAGGAACTAAGAAGTATAGAGATTTCTGTAAGGATAACGAGATGGATTTCATTCTACTAAACAAAGAAGTGGAAGACATTAAGTCATGGACAGACACCATGAAGTCTAACATGGATTTCTTTGACCTTATATATGCTGAAGGAAACGAGTTTGAAGTTCCTAGCATTAAGGAAATTAAAGGAAGGATGTGGAAAGGTAAAGCCGACATTGTTGGTAAGGATTTCTTGATTGATTTAAAGACCACAGGAGACATTAAAAAGTTTAAAAGGTCTGCTAACCTATACCACTATGATAGCCAAGCTTACATCTATCAGGAACTCTTTGGTAAGCCTCTTATCTTCCTTGTTATAGACAAGACAACACAGATGCTTGGAATATTTAGACCAACTGAAGAATTTATCAAGAGAGGAGAGCAAAAAGTTGAGAAGGCTATAGAAGTGCATGATGCATTCTTTGGTAAAGATGCCACCGAGACTATTGAAGACTATTACATTGAAGATTATATTGATTAGTCCGTTCTAGCGGACTTTACACAGATGGTAAGTCGTGGTTGTACCCTCAGACCACGACTGCCTAACTATTAAGAGGGAAAACACAAACATTATGTCAAAAGAAAAAGTATTTGCAGACGGATTTTCATTCTCAACAAGAGATAACCAACCTGATTTTGTAATTGGTAGAGTATCAGTTAAGATTGAAGACGCTATGCCGTTCTTGAAAGAACACGGAGCAAAGCGTGGATGGGTAAACTTAAACATCTTAACAGGTCGTAGCGGTAAACCATATATTGAGCTTGATACATTTGAACCTAACTCTAATGCCCCAAAGACAGCGGCTGTAGAAGAAGACGATAACCTACCTTTCTAGTACATCTATCCCCCCGATAGTTAGAAGAGTACGGCAAAGTGTCGTACTCTTCTTTTTTTATGCAGTAAATGTTAATTTTATTGCTCTATATACTCTTATATATATTTATTAGTAATTATTATTTTTTATTCCTACATTTGTAAGTTAAAATCAACATAATTAACACTGCTTCTAAGTATCAAGGAGTTAGCTTAAATTAATTAACATAAAATCAACACAATGTCAACACTACAAGTTACGATATTTAAAAATATCAAAGAAACAGCGACTCCATTCTATCGTGAGGTAGGAATAGTACTAGATAGGATAAAGGATGGAGCGTCTAAAGAATTAGTAATGGGTATCCGTAAAGAAAAGGATAAGCCTGTTCGCAATGAGCTTAAAAAGAGATTACCTGCTGTGTGCTTTTCCGGAATCTTCACCAAGAGGAATGATAATTCAATTACGGAGCATAGCGGTTTAATATGTCTAGACTTTGATGGGTATCCTAAGAAGAAGGATATGTTAGAAGAGAAGGACATGCTCAGCAAGAGTAAATATATATACTCAGTATTTATATCTCCTTCGGGAAATGGATTAAAGGCTTTAGTTAAGATACCACAAGACGTGGATAACCATATCAACTACTTCAACTCTCTAGAGAAACAATTTGAGTCACCTTACTTTGATAAGACTTGTAAGAATGTATCTAGAGTGTGTTACGAATCATACGACCCACTAATCTACATAAACGAAAAGTCTCTACTTTGGGATACAATAGCAGATGTAGAATATAAAGAGGTGTTGGCTATAAGAGATGTTCCTACTATACCAATTACGGATGAGAATAAGATTGTAGATATTTTAGTAAAGTGGTGGGTTAAGAAATACCCAATGGCTGAAGGACAACGAAATCAAAACGCTTTTGTTTTGGCTATGGCTTTCAATGACTACGGAATTAATAAGAGTCTTGCTTCATATGTATTGAATGGGTATTCAAATGAAGACTTCACATTAAGTGAAATATCAAGGACTATAGATTCAGCTTACGCTAACTCTCAGAACTTCGGTACTAAGTACTACGAGGATGAGGAGCAAGTGAATAACATCAAGGCTAAGTTTAGACGAGGTGTAACAAAAAAGGAAATCCGTCAAGATTTAGAAGACTCGAATATTGATGATGCAGTAATTGAGTCTGTTATGTCTAGGGTATTGGACGAAAGTTCACTTAAGCAGTTTTGGACTAAGAACGATAAAGGAACTATCCGTATTGTTCATATCCTATTTAAGCTCTTCTTAGAGGATAACGGATTCTATAAGTATTGTCCGGAGGGAGGAAAGAACTACGTCTTTGTACGGGTCACAAACAACCTAATAGACCATACATCAGAGAAGGATATAAAGGATTTTATTCTAGGACACTTAATAGAGCTAGAAGATTTAAGTATCTACAATTACTTCGCTGACCAAACAAGATTGTTTAGAGAAGAGTTCTTGACTTTACTATCAACGATTGATATATACTTCATATCAGATACTAAAGACTCAGCGTATCTATACTACCGCAATTGCGCAGTACAGATTACTAAGGATAAGATATTACCGATTGATTACCTTGACTTAGGTGGTTATGTTTGGAAAGACCACGTGATTGACAGGAACTTCAATATATGTGAGGTAGCTAATTGTGACTTCAAGAAGTTTATAGCTAACGTAAGTGGTGGTGACTTAGAGAGAGTTAATTCTATGGAGAGTACGTTAGGCTTTATGCTTCACGCTCACAAGAATCTATCATATTGCCCTGCGGTTATACTAAATGACGAGGTTATATCTGACAATCCGGAAGGAGGAACAGGTAAGGGTTTATTTATGAATGCCTTATCTAAGATGAAGAAGGTTGTTACTATAGATGGTAAGTCATTTACGTTTGAACGTTCATTCGCTTACCAATTAGTTTCAGCAGATACTCAGATACTTGTATTTGACGATGTAAAGAAACACTTTGACTTCGAGAGATTGTTTAGTGTGGTAACTGAAGGTCTTACATTAGAGAAGAAGAACAAGGATGCTATTAAGATACCATTCAGTAAGTCACCTAAGATTGCAATCACAACTAACTACGCTATTAAAGGAGCAGGGAATTCGTTTGCAAGACGTAAGTGGGAATTAGAGTTATACCAACACTACAATAAAGACTTCACACCTCTAGATGATTTTGGGAAGTTAATGTTTGGAGATTGGAATGATGAAGATTGGTGTTCGTTTGACAACTACATGATAGGTTGTTTACAGAACTACTTAAATGGTGGGCTACAGAGAAGTACGTTTGTTAATCTTAAGATTCGTCAGTTATCTGCTGAAACTTGTCACGACTTCATTGAGTGGTGTGGATTACTTGAAGGTGCTGAACCTAATACGATGCTTAAGACTGAGGTTAAGATGAGTAATCAAGACTTGTACATTGAATTCATTAGTGAGTATCCTGATTATGGAAGAAACTCGAAGATGACTATATCAAGGACTAAGTTCTATAAGTGGATTACATCATACGCTTTATTTAAAGAAGGAACGACTCCGGAGACAGGCAGAGATTCATTCGGTAAGTGGATAATAATTAGAAAGAGACAACTAAAACAAGACTAAAGTGAATTACAGAGAATTAGAAGAGAAGGTGAGTCAATGGGCTGATGATAAAGGTATACTAGATAAAGGTACACCTATAGCTCAATCAGAAAAAACACTAGAGGAAGCTCAAGAGATAAAAGATGCCCTGCTATCTAACGATAGGGATGAGCTTGTAGACGCTTTAGGAGATACTCTAGTAACATTAATAATACAAGCCGAGATGAACAACCTAGACTTGCTAGACTGCCTAGAAACAGCTTACGATGTAATTAGTAAGCGCAGTGGTAAAATGGTTGATGGAACATTCATCAAGGACAATAAATAGAAATAACATGGAAGGAGTATTAAAGTTTAGAGACTATCAGTCAAGTATAATTGACCGAGCCGTAGATATATTGAAGACTTCGAACTTCGTATATCTAGCGATGGAAGTACGTACAGGTAAGACTTTAACAAGTCTTGGTGCTATAGATAAGATGGGAGTAAAACATGCTTTATTCCTAACAAAGAAGAAGGCTATAAGTTCAATCGTAGGAGATTACGAGAAGCTTAATAATCCATCATTCAAACTTACCGTAATTAATTACGAGTCTATGCATAAGATTGCGATAGAAGATTGGGGTGTAGTTGTATGTGATGAATCTCATGGGTTAGGAGCGTTTCCTAAGCCTAGTAGAAGAGCTAAGGATGTTAGAACTTTAATACTAAGAACAAGAGCTAAGGTTATATTCTTATCAGGTACTCCTACTCCTGAGTCTTATAGCCAAATGTATCACCAAGTATATGGTATAGCAGGTAATCCTTTTGCTTCATTCAAGAACTTCTATAGGTTCTGTGATAAGTTTGTAGACTTAAAGGAGCGTAAGATAAATGGTCTAATGATAAAGGATTACTCACATGGTAAGCCTTCTATCATAGAGGCTGTTAAGCCTTATACTATTAGTCTTACTCAGAAGGAAGCAGGGTTTGAGACAGAAACCAAAGAGGAAGTACTTCATGTTACTATGCTAGACTCAACGTATGCTTTAGCTAATAAGTTAAAGAAGGATTTAGTTGTTGAAGGAGCAGAAGAGGTTGTATTGGCTGACACTCCTGTAAAGCTTATGATGAAGCTGCATCAGATATACTCCGGAAGTGTTAAGTTTGAGGGAGGTAATTCTAAAGTTATTGACTACACTAAGGCTGAGTTTATAAAAAAATACTTCGTAGGTAAGAAAATTGGTATATTCTATAAATTCAAGGAAGAACTTAATGCCTTAAAGAAAGTCTTTGGGGATAGTTTAGCTACAGAGTTAGAGGATTTTGATACCACGGATAAGCATATAGCCTTGCAGATAGTTAGTGGGCGAGAAGGTATTTCCCTGCGGAATGCTGATTGTCTAGTCTACTACAATATCGACTTTAGTGCTACTAGTTATTGGCAGTCAAAAGATAGAATGACAACGAAAGACAGGTTGAAAAACAACGTGTATTGGGTGTTCTCAAAAGGAGGAATTGAATCAGCTATATATAAAGCTGTTACAGCCAAAAAAGATTACACCCTAAGTCACTTTAAAAGAGATACAAAATGACAGAGCAGCAGATACAATCAAAGAGAATTAAAGAACTAGAAGCTGAAGGGTACTACGTATTGAAGTTGGTCAAGACTAATAAGAACGGGATTCCGGATTTAGTTGCATTCAAACCAAATGCAGATGTGTTGTTCAGTGAGGTTAAAAGACCAACAGGTGTGGTTTCAGAGTTACAAAAATATAGACTAAAAGAATTAGATGGATATGGATTCAGAACAGAAATCTACAGAGGGTAAGATTACAATGAAGGTTGATGATGAATTTTTTAATGAAATTCAGAAGTATACAGATGATGAAATAGAAGTAATTCTATCTCTTCTGTTCTCAAATTCAAAGACTTTACCTGATACGGGAGATGAGTCAGAGACTGTATGTGGTGTGGTTCATGGGGAAACTCCTCTATTCTTTGAGGTAGAATATATTAAAGACCCTGAAGAAGAGCCTACCTATATAGATATATTTAAGGTAGAAATAAACGACTACCTAGACGCAATTAATAACAAGACAATACTTAGACCAAATGAAGGACAAGGAAAAGAGATTAATGTCAGTAGTGAACAAGGTATTTAATCTTGACATAAACTTAAGGAGTAGAGTTAAGATATACACAGAAGCAAGGATGGTTTTTTGTATAATACTTAAAGAGGAGGGCTTTGGTTCTTCTAGATTGGGTAGGATTTTAAACATAACCCACGGAAGCATTCATAACTATTGGCTTAAGGCGGAATCGTACATAGCTACAGACAGAACCTTAAGGGAAAGGTACTTTTCGGTGAGAAAAGAATTCTACGAAGACCAAGACCCTATCTACTCAGGAATTAAAAATGAGTTAGAAGCAGTAAATATGGAAAATAAAGTACTATCTTTGCGTAACGCACAGCTAGAAGCTTCTATTAAGAAGTCTTTAGATGAAGAGTTACTATACGGAAGTATGTTTACCATTATAAAAGAAAGAACGCCTAGCAATAAAGAAGCTGAGGTAGAACAAAAACTTAAAAGATTTTTCAATGGCTTATTCGTATAAAGATATAGAGAAGATTTCTTCATTAAAGACTTGGACAGACAAGCAGAAGTTAGATGAGTTGCTTTGGATAGACTGTAATTTGTATGCCAATCTTGGTATAGACTCTACTAAAACTGAAGTATCTCTAGTGGCGGCAACATCAAAGAAGATATATAAGTTAATCAAAAAGATAGATGAGCCGATGGGTAATCTATTCTTAAACGCGTTAGAAAACAAATAAAATGCCTAAATTAACTCCTTACCAAGAAGAACGGTTAAGCCATATAAATCATTTAACCGGTGGTCTTCACGACTCCACTAATCAGATATACGAACATCTAGTAGATAGGGAATATACTGAAGTAAAGGTGGAAGTAAAGGGGTTGATAAAAGCATTAGAAGGTATCCTTAATTCATTAGAAAATGAGATTTAAAAAAGATTTTAGACCAAGACTTAATGGAAATAAAAAGGTAGCATACGATTACTTCAATAAGAAGGAGCGGAGAATTCTCGTAATAGGAGATATTCACGCTCCTTTCGTTGTTGGTGGTTACCTCGATTTCTGTAAAGATGTATACGCAAAGTATAACTGCAATCAAGTTGTATTCATTGGTGATATTATTGATAATCACTATAGCTCATTCCACAAGGAAGACCCTGATGGATTAGGTGGAGGTGATGAACTAGACCATGCAATAGAAGAAATATCTAAATGGGTTAGTGCTTTCCCTAAAGCTGATGTAACTATAGGTAATCACGATAGAATTATAATGCGTAAAGCGTTTGACTCTAAGATACCAAGCCGGTGGATTAAGTCGTACAACGAAATACTAGGGACTAATTGGAATTGGGTAGAGAGAATTGTCTACGACAACGTTCAATACGTTCATGGTGAGGGTGGTACGGCTAGAACTAAGGCTAAGAACGATATGATGTCAACAGTTCAAGGACACATACATACACAAGCTTATTGTGAGTGGATGGTTGGTAGAGGATTTAAGATATTTGGGATGCAAGTAGGTTGTGGTGTGGATGGAGACAGCTACGCAGCAGCATACGCAAAGAACTTTAAGAAGCAAGCTATCGGATGTGGTGTTGTTATAGGTGGTCATACAGCTATAAACTGCCTTATGGATTTATGAGATTCGAAAAAGAGTCTGACCTAAAAAGGGAGACTCAAGCTATAGAGAAGTTCGTTGGAATATTCAAAGGTAGCTACAAGAAATTAGGTCCGAACGATATTGATTACAGAGTGTTTAACGATGCTAAAGAGTTAATAGCTTACGTTGAGGTTAAGGGAAGGTTAAGGTCTATTAGAGACGCTTATCCTTTACCTGTTGCCGCTAGAAAGGTGGTGAAGCTTTGCGATAAAAGATTAAACCCTGTTATGATTTGGGCATGCGAGGACGGAATCATCTACGCTAAAGTATCAGAGATAGAGGGTGATGTTCGTTGGGGTGGTAGAAAGCCTAGGGCTAACTCAGTTCACGACGAAGAGTTAATGATTTATTATAAACCACAAAAAGGATTTAAGTATGTACGATTCTGAACCAAATTACAAAGAATTTATATTTGTATTGGTAGTCAACGCAATAATACTCTACACGCTTTATAGCTTAATTTAAGAGAGTCCGTTCACACGGACTCTCTTTTTTTTTGCTCTAGAATTACCTCTTAGGTCTAGTCTTCCTAGGTCTTGTTCCTTTCTTAGGTCTAGTCTTTGTAGGTCTTGTTCCTTTACGTTTCTTAGTTCCATCGTAATTGTACTTAGCATCCTTGTCAGCTCTGCTCTGCTTCCTTTCGTCGCTCTTAGTCTTCTTATCTATAGTGTCTTGCTCATAGTTATCTGATTCAGGACCGAACGTCTTAGACCAAAGGTTTCTATCGTACCTCTTCATGTCTGTTTCGTTGTCGTACTGCCCTAGCTTATCTGCCTTTATCTTAGATGCAGTTTCGCCTTCAGGTCTATACGAAGGACTTATACCAAGCATGTCGTATACAGATTCCTCACTCAACCCATCATTAAAGGTGTTGGCTAGCCCTATGAACGGGTCGAACTGAACACCAAGAGCTACCTCTACTGCTACTCTAGTAGCATTTTGAATATCCTTATCGTCACCTTCATCTTCAGCTTTCTTATTTAACTTAGTTAGCTTTCTGTAGATGGCAGTTATAGGATTAACTACGTCTGATGTTGGTTTGTTACCCTCACCATTAACGGCGTTAACAGCCATCTCTGCTCCTGCACCAAAGTAAGGTATGTGATAGATTAGGTTCGCTCCACTCATAGCTTCTTTCATCTTAGCTAAAGCTTCTTCTTTATCTTCATCTTCTCCTTCAATAAACTTAGCGATGTTAGCTGCTAATGCAAACATAACGTTGGCTACACCTAGGTTTAATAGTAAAGCTCTAGTATCTTTAGCTGTAGGGACTTTACCTTTAGCTACAGTTCTACTTAAGTTAGTTACTGATTGCATTACTTTATTCATCTGTAAGAATAGTGTACTACCAAACATAGTGAAACCACGTACAAGGGAATTGCTATTCATCTGTAAAGGAATCTTGTCAGCACCTCTTCGAGATTGTTGAGTAGCATTGTAGTCTTCGAACTTAGCAAGAGCATCAGCCTCACTCATACCATTAGCTATATCTCTATTGTAGTTAATCATATACCCCATAACTCCAAGTACATCACCAAGAACTGTAGGACTACCTGCGGCTGACTTAAGAATCTTAAACACTTTGTTTTTCTGAGACTCAGAAGCCTGTTTGTAAGTAACTGAACCGGTTTCCAATCCATAGACATCTCCTTCTAATCCTTTAAGGAGACGTTCTTGAAACATAGGAGATATATTCCACGCTCTCTTTATTTGAGCAGGCATTGTAGCTATTGTCTTAGCTCCATCAACCATAAACATAAGTAAATCTAATCCCGGAATCTTAGTTTTACCTTCGCCTCTGTATGAGTAATCTTCGAATGCGTTAACAAAAGAAGTAGATTGTTTTAGAATCTGAACCAACTTAAACGATAAAGCAAACCCCGTATACTTAGTCATCAACTTGTCGATGAGGTTAGGTTGTATAGCAGGATTACCTCCGTTAGGATTAACCGCGTAATTTATAGCGTTTTTTACCACCTTATTAAGACCGGTCTCACTAAGTAACGTATTCACAGAGCTGAACTTAAATATAGCGTTCATCTTCTTAATGCCTTTAGCATAACTCTTATACCTCTCTATGGTGTCAAAGTGGTCTTGAAGGGTAGTGGTGAAATCAGAACCTCTAAGGTCAATATCACCTGTAGTATCATCTCTTTCCTTTAATGCCGGAGAAGTTTGAGCGTTAAATACCCCACTAAAATCACCATCATCTAGAAGACTAGAGCTAACTTTTGTTTGAATGGTTTGGGTAGGGAAGTAATTCTCTACATAACCTAAGTTTACATTATTAACATCAACGTATACCTCGTTAGTCTTCTCAAAGTATTCAGTGCTTAAGTGTTCAACAAGTTTATCGGCAAACTCAACAACCTCAACACCAAGAATATCTTCTATCTGCTTAAGTTTCTCATCAGTTATACCTTGTTTAAGTAGCTTAGCTCTCTGAACCTTATTCTTACTTAATGCATACAGCCTCATCAATTGGTCTGCATTAAACTTATCACTAGATAAAGGAGTTCCTTTAGATGTGGTAAGACCTGTAATGGTATGAACACCTGTAGCTAACTTCTTCTTGATGTCTTTATAACTATTAATGCCATCAATGGTTTTAGCTATATCATCCATCTTAGTACGAGTGGATTGTACACCTTTTGTGTAATTACTCTCCATCTTATTAAGAGCATTGTAGACATTGTCTCTAAAGAATGTTCCTGTCTTATCAAGAGCGTTAGTAAGCGTACCTAAGTGCTTTAAATTATTACCCATCGCGGTAATGAACTTACCCATGTCAGTAAACTTGAACTCAGAAGCATACTTCTTGATGCTAGTGCCTAAGCCGTCACCGAATAACTTAACTCTTCTTGAGTCCTTATCCGCAGCTAGTTGGTTGGCATCCTTAACAGAACCATCTTCGTTGTGTAATTCAGAGTAAGACTCGCTTATATTCTTGTCAGCGACAGCTTTAGTTTCAGCAACCTCAGCTCTAAACTCCTGAAGTCTAGCCTGAAGAGCAGACCTTCCACCTTTCTCTCCCTGCTTAATGTCAGCAAGTAAAGCTTCAACCTGTTCAAGACTCATCTCTCTAATGTCTTTAACCACATCAAATATCTCGTAAGCGTATAGCTCAGACATCTCCTTAGTAGTGAGAGTGCTTTCGTCCTTACCTAAAATCTCTTCTATGTTAGGGAATAAAGAGCTCTTAACTCCATCAGCGTCAACCTTGACAGCTTTACCATCAACAGTAGCCAACACTTTAGCTAGCACGTTTTTCATAGCATCAAAGAATTGCTGACCTTCAGCATCTAGAGACTTAGCTTTTACTTTACCGCTATCAGTCTTAATCTTCTTAGCGCTCTTCTTGACTCTAGCAACGATATCTTTAATTAGGTTGTTCTTGTATACGTTCTCAGACTTGTTGTATACGTTAGCCATATACTCAACGAAGCTATCTACTTGGGTTTCATTAAGCACGTCAACCTTAGCAAATCTAGCAAGTATCCTTTGACCTTGTGAGTTTGTTAGGTTTCCTTTCTTTATTAATGATTTAACATCTTCAGCTATAAGTTGGCTAGCAGCTTTGATAGCGTCCTTAGCGTTCTTAGCTCCTTCGTTTAATTCATTTAACCTCTTAACATATAACTTCTTATCTGTAGTAGTTATCTCTTTAGCTCCCTTCTTTATACCAATCAACTTGCTAGCTGTAGGCGCAGACTTCTCTTTCTTTAAGAACTTCTTACGAACATCTCTAACCATCTGCTCTCTCTGAACATCGGTAGCGTTCTCATAAGCCTTAGATTTCTGAAGGTAAGATATAACGTTGTTAGCAATCTCGCTAAACTTAACACCTCTATCCTTGGATTTCTTAACTATACCATCAATCTCAGACATCACTCTATCAAAACCTTTAAGAGTCTTCTCTGTAGGTGATACCGGTTTCTGTGTAGCTTTCTTCTCTGTAGATAGGGCTTCTTTGATTACGCTAGACTCGATACCTTGCTTTTCTAGAAGGAATTTAATCTGCTTATCGCTCATACCTAAAGCTAAAGCTTCTTTTATGGTAGACTTAATATCTTTACCCACTTCAAACCTAGCCATGGATTCTTTAGACTCAGCCTTTGCGTCGAACTTAACCTTATTTTTCCCATCAATTGGTTTACCACTAAACAAATCAGCAAGTCCTGTGTCTATAAAGTCTTCAAGAGACATGTTCTCTATATCGTTAGCTTTAAAGACGGCTTCTGACGTGATGAAGTTATTTTGGATGTACTTAAATGTAGCATTCAGCCATTCCTTAAACTTAGATTTCTGAGCTGCATTAGCTATAGTCTCACCTTTAGTTGCCATAAGCTCTACTAAAGCTTCTTCTCTAGCAAGTTTGGTGTCACCATATTTCTCTATGGCAGTCTTTAAAGCATCAGTACCTTCTACTAATTTAAGCCCACGTTCTAGTAATTTAGTTCCTTTAAGACCTGAAGATTCAGAACGTAAGTAATCCATCCATATGTGACCAAACTCGTGTATAGGCGTAGCTAAAGAATCAAAGTCAGGGTTTATAAATATCTTACCATCTACAGTAAGACCAAGTATAACTTTACCTTCAGACTCTTTAGTTCTAACCCCCGGCTCGTTAAGTATAGCATCAAATTCAGCCTTACTATTAGCAACGTTAACCGAAGGGAAAGCAAACTTAAGTTTACCTATAAGTACATCAAGGTTTGATTGCTTAGTATTAGCTGAATCACTTTGAAACACCTTGTCGTTAAAGAACGCTCCACCAACTTGTTGAGCTGTAGCAGTCTTAGTAGGGAATCTACCCTTCTTATCCTTCTTAAATACTCTACTAGCCTTAGCTCTCCATGTAGAGAACACATCAATACCATGTTTTGGTTTAGATATTAAAGCTATAGCCTTTCCTTTAGGTCCGAATCCATAGTTGTCGTGAGAAACCTTAGCGACTCCACCGTTTCCTGTAACATCAATACCAACAACAGCGACTATATCTCCGTGAGCTCCCTTCATCATAGAAGGTTCTCCGATTGCTTTGTATATATTATCAGCAAAGAAAGCTTCTGTATTGAACTTAGGGTTTCCTTCAGCTAGAGAGTTTATAATAGCTCTGTTACTCTTCTTTGCTCCTGTAGGGTATATGATTGACTCGAACAGCAACTTTCTGTCATCAAGAGATAGAGTGTTTTTATCACCCTGAGCTCTAGCTTTAGATTGTTCTAACACCACGTCAATTAACTGACCTAGGTTCTTTATCTTATTATTCTTAATTAACTCCTGCAACTTGATAGCTGCAGCAACTTTCTTCTTACCTACAGTAGACGCTTGAGAAGCTGTCTTAGCCTTCTCTAAGCTAACCTGTAAGTCAGCTAAAGCTTTTACTTGATTCTTCTTCTTAGCAGCTTTAATCGCAGGGCTGATGTATCTGAATATAGCTTCGTTAGAATTGATTGCACTGTCTGACATTCTAGCAATAGCCATTGGTACGTGACCTTGAGGTAACTTACCATCAGCCCACAGCTTTTCAAACAACGCTTTATTCTTTTTATATAGGGCTACAGCGTTATCGTACTGAACCTTAGCTCCGGCTTCATCTACACCTGCCCAAGCAGCTTCTGTATTTTTACCTAGTATATTGAACATGATACCACCATCGACATCCATGTTACCACCTTGAGAATCTTTAACAGTTCCTGAGGCTAATATATCAGACATACCTGTAAGCATTGGGATACCATCAAAGTAATCCAACGTCTTAAGTAAATCCTTCTCACTCTTAACTCCAATAAAGTCTAGCACCTTTTTAGCTACTTTCTTTATAGAGTTACTTTCTTCTAATGGATTAACGTCGTAATCTCTTGAGGCTTCAGTAGCTTCAAACTCAATCTCGTTAGCGTCCATTTGATTCATCTCTTCCGTAATGGTAGAGGTCTCTTGGTCGTTAACTTCTAAGCCATCAACACGATGCCTAGCCTTAGGTTTTACGAATGAATCTCTGTAGTCAGTCATATCATCATAACTAGACTCTTGACCTTCGAAAGTTTTCTCTTCTATATCTAACTCATTGTTAGGGTCATACACCATAGCAACAACGTCAGGTGTTCCATCCTTCTCTTTGTTCCATCCTTCAGGAGCAAATTCTTCATTGAATGGTGTTCTAGATGTTACTCTAAACCCTAAGTCTTCATATAAACTAGTTAGCCTACCGTCGTAGTTGTCAAGCTTTGTACCGCCTGCATCTACAAGCTTAGCCATTAAACCTCTAAGCGTTCCTTTCTTAGCTTCTTTACCTTCACGAAGCTTGGCTACGTTAGGATTAAATAGACCTTTAATGTCTCCATCAGGAGTTACTATACCATAAGTACCTTCGTGTTCTCGAATATCAGACTCGTCTAGTACCTCTTCAGATACTTCATCTACTGCCCATGCGTTAGGACTAGTCTTTTGGAAGAAGTCTTGTTCACTATTGTATTCCTCCTTTGTTACCTCTTTCTCCTCCGTGACATCAGATTCAACGTCTCCTTCCTGTGTAGTCTCTCCGGTAGTTTCTGTGGATTCGGTGTTTCCTTCTCCAACGCTCTCGCTAGTACCGGTTTGTTCTTGTGCATCCACGCTCTCTGTGCTTGACTTTTGAATGGCATCTGCTTGTTCTTTAAGTAGTACTTCTTTCTTATCAATTACTTGCTGTGATGTAGGACTATCAATACCTTCTTCTTTCAGAACCTCAATAGCGTAATCTTCAGTCACCACATTTGTAGTGGTCTCAGTGTTCTCACCATCAACAGTAACGTCTGTTGCTCTAGCCTCACCTTCTGTGATAGGATTTTCTTGAAGAGAATTAATTTTCTCTTTCAATACCTTAGCCTTGTCTTTAGCTACCTGAGTATTATTACCTTCTAATTCGTTTAGCTCTACCTGAAGCTTAGTTACAGCTTTTAGAGTTGGTTCGTTAATGTCAGGAGAAACTTCTTTTATCTTATTCGATACGTTAGCTTCCTTGAATCTGCTTTCATATATAGATTGAAGTTCAGGGTCGTTAGCTATGCTTACTTCAGCTTTTATCAAATCAGCTAAAGGAGCTTCCTTAATAAACTTAGCCATCATAGGACCTGAGACTTTAGCTTTATTATCAGTACCGTTTATGTGATACTTAGGTGACTTGTATAGACCATAACCAACTGTAAGAGGTGCTGTTGCAGTACCTGCAATACCTTCAAAACCAATCTCAGCTATATCCATCTCTTGACCTGCTACTAATCGCCCACCAACTTCACCTAAAGAGCCACCAATAGCTTCAACAGTTCCACCTGCAGCACCCGCAATAAGATTTTTAGTCGCAGTGCTTGTTACTTTTTTACCTACAGCGGTGGCTACTTTGGATGTAACCTTACCGGCTATACCACCTGATATAGCGTCAATAGCTCCAATAGTTAATCCACGAGCGACAGCCTTGAACCTAATACTATCCATGGCATCTTCATCCCCTAAAACTCTTCTTATGTTTTCGGTAGTCATCGGCTCACCGTCTAACTCCTCTTGTAGTAATTCTGAATATGTTAATCCTGTTTCAAGAATAGTACCTGCTCCACCCATAGCTCCTGCCATAGCACCACCTGCCGTAGTGAATACACCTAAAGGACCTGCAGAAAAACCTGTAGAACCAATAGCCGCACCTGCACCTGCACCTGCTGCAGCACCCGCCAAAACAGCAGGAGTAACCATAGCACTAACAGATGATACAAATAGTTGTGGTATAACAGTAGGGTTGTCTACGACTCCTTTAATGAATCCTAACCATCCGCCACCTAATTCTTGGTAAGTCTCTTGGAAATCATTCATCTCGTCAGAGACTCCTGATTCTTCCATCCTCTTTTGAGCTGCGATGAAATCTTGAATATCATCGTCGGTAACGTTCTCTCCTTTAGCAAATAGCTCTAAGGATTCACCAACAGAACCACCTTGAGCTTGACCTGCTGCTCCGGCTCTCCAAAGGTCACCGAATAAGTCGGTTACCTCGTTTTTCCCGAAGGTTCTTTCAATGGCGGTATCTTTCTCTCCCTTGTGCTCAAACGTTGCACTAGAGAAGTCTATACCGTTATCGTCTTGGATAGTCGATTCCATTCCGTTGTCTAATCCACCACCTAATTCAGATGATACCATCTCGGTAGTGTCTAATCCTTGCTCTTCAGCGAAAGATTGGAACTCAGCACCTTGTTGCTCTTGCTCTAGGTTAGCTTCATTCTCTTGAATAGAAGACTCCAACAAGACATTCTCTTCCTGAACGTCCGGTGTAGTGGATTCCGTAATTTCCTCCGGAGAAACAGAAACGGATTCGTCTTTTTTTTTTACTCCAATAAGGGTAGAGAATTCTTCAGGAGATTTCTCGTAACCTGCTTCCTTAAATATTGAATATGAATCATTCAAGGCTTGAGGATTGGAATTCATTAGACTTACATACTCGTCAAAAGATTTAGTATAACCTTTCTCTTTAAATAACTCGTAAGAGTCTTTTAGTGCTTGCTCGTTCATATATTAGTCTTAGTATTGCCCTGTTGTTATACCGCCTGTTACCTCTACATTACCCCAATCATAGTTAGAGGCTAACCCTTCTAAGTTTCCTTGACCTATAGAGTTCAAGTACTCTTGAAGTTTTCTCTTCTCTTTCCTAGCTCCACTTGTTGTCCAAGCGTTAGGGTTAATTGTAAGAGTTTCTTTAACGTTAGGGAACGAGATAACAATCTCATTCGTTGTAGTCCCACTAACGTCTTCTATACGCATATTACTAAACCCTTTCAAGCTTCCGTTTGTGGAATCAGTCATACTAGCTAGGGTTGTTTTGAAATCTTTAGCCTTAACTCCATCGAACATATCGTTCGTAACGGTAGTTTCAAGAAGTTCATCTAACATAAACGAAGCAGAGTTGTCTTTATCTTCATCACTTTGAACTACAGTAGTCATGTTCTCATGCGTAGCGTAAGAACCTGTAGTATCGTACTGCAGTTCATCCATAGCCTCAGTAACGTTAAGTTCGTTTACTAGAAGCGCTGATGCAGCATCTATAAAGTCTCTCTTGTTTGATGTGTTTGGTATAATTTTATTAATTACATAACCTTCCTTGTCGGTCATCTTAACCTCTAGACCTTTTTCAGTTCTATCAATTGAGTTGATATTAGCGTTAGCACTAGATAGGTAAGCTAGAGATGCTTCAATCTCAGCCTCAGTTCCATCGTAGATGTTACCAATCTTAGATACCATCTTATTAACCTGTCTCTTCTCTTTAGCGTTCTTATCTTCCCATTGAGAGAGTTTATCTATATTACGAATCTGAGCCTGATTAAGTAGCGCTGCATTCTGCTGCTTCGTAGGTAAATTTGCTAACTCTAACTCAGCTCTTTCCTGAGCAGTTGAAGCTTTATTCATATCACTCTCGTGCTTCTCTTCTCTTTGGTCTATTATAGCCTCAGTGTTAGTTATATTTAATTCCTTTTGCTCAAGGTCATAACCTAAAGCTTCAAGTTCTTTCGGAGACTTAAGGGCTACTACGCTAATTATCTGTTGAGTTCTCTCTGAGTTAAGACCCATCTGTAAAAGTTCAGCTTCATTCTTAGCAAAGAAAGCGTCAACAGTTTGCTGAGTCTTCTCTTCATCCAACCTAAGCTTACCTAGTCTATGCTTTTTAGCTAACTCATTGAAGTCGTTAGCGAATTCCTTAGCGTCGTTAGATAGAGTTGTAGACGTCTTATCTATATCAAGACTAGTTGTTTCTTCGTAACCTAATCTAGCATTAATCTGCTCATCTAAAATCTTAGATGCTTCAGCGTTCTGCTTCTTAGTTAACTTTGGTATCAATACACCACTGTTAGGGCTATTAGGGTCAGGAGCAAGGAATATGATTCCTTCCTTACCTTCATCCTCAGGGTTTTTAGAGTACGTATACTTATCCTCTAAGTCTGTATCCTTTAAGATACTCTGACCTGAATAAGGAGCTGTTAAAGCTGATTCAATAATTTTCTTCTTAGCTGAAACGAAGTCCTCACTCTTAAGTAAGCTATTTATAGAACCTACATTGTTTGATTCAAATACTGTCTTGTATTTATTCTTAAACTGAGCAACATTATCCGTAGCCCACTTATCAATCTTAAACGTATCAATCTGTTGAGACTGTTTATTCTTTAGACTGAAGATAGAAGACCTTCCATTAGGGTCTTGTGAGGGCTTACCATCAATCATGTCAGCAACAACAACTTGTCCTGTGTTAGGGTCAATATATAGACCGGCTGCAGAAGGGTCTGAGAATTTTTGCAGGTTAGAGTTGTTCCAAGTTTCTAAAGCCGAGGCTTCACCTGATTGCACCCTTGCCATAGTGGCATCAAAGTTTTTATTAAAATCCTTAGACACTTGAAACATATCTGTAGTTCCCTGTTCTAGGTTGGTCTTCTGCGCATTGTAATCCTTCAGCTTAATATCTCCCGCCTTAAGTCTCTTGTTTAGATTAAGCATGTATTGAGATGCGTCATCAGCAAATACAGAAAGCCTTTCGTTAGCTCCCTGATTAGTACCTTGAGGCATGTCATTGAATCCACGAACGTATTCCTTAGACTCATTGTCAATCTCAGTCTTTAAGTCATCACGACGAGTTTGTTCGGTGGTCAACTTCTCAGATAAATCTGTACCTATCTGTCCCCAATTAATACCCTCAACTTTATCTCTTGAGGATTGTTTGTAGTACGATGTAGCCATTGTCTTAAGGGTTGATTAGTTGAAGTAACTGTTCGTTAGTAAGGTTATTAAGGTTATTTCCTGATATTCCTGAGTTAGCCCAATCGGTCACTATGCCGTTGTTTACGGAATTATCAACAGGCGGTTTGTTCTGATTATACAACTCTGAATTCCCGTAAGCTTGCATACCTAAGTTAGCTAATGCCGTAACACCTTGTTGTAGTGATGCGTTACTAGCGTTCTGAGCCTGAGCAGAAGCAATACCTGCACCTTCAGCTTGCGCTAATTGTAGGTCTTTCCTTTGGTCTGCTAAACTAGCATCCTCAGTAGCTACAAGCTTATTTAAAGCCTCCATCTGCTGAGTCTGAGTATCCGTAACGTTCTGTTGAGCCATATTAGACTGAGCTAATACCTGACCTGCCGTTGCAGCTCCACCTCTTTCAGATAACTGACCTTGTTGCATTGCCTGAGCAGCACTAACTAAAAGAGCCTCACGTTGATTATCGTAAGGTGTCTTATTAATACCAAGCTGTTCGAAGTAATTAACATCTAATTCTTTCTCTGCAGCAGAAAAAGCCTTATCGGCATCGCTCTGAGCTTGCTTAGCTAGATTCTTTTGTTTCTCTGACTGAGCTATAGAGTAGGCTGCTGACCCAACTGCTACTACTGCTCCTGTTATTGCCGCCATATTATAGTACTTTTATCATTTCTGCGTTGTAATTGTCACCTTTAAGGTAACCGGTCTTTTCGTAAACATCAATAAGTCCCTTATGTTTAATTAAAGCGTAAGCAAACTTATTGTTTAATGTCTTAGCTATAGATGTTAGAGTTTCTATAAGTAGCAGTAAAGCTTCTTTACGAGACTCTTTATATTCTTTATTTGATATAATCCAATCTACCCAAGCAACTTTAGAATTGGTATTGTATAGGAATCCTGCGCAAACAGGCGTTTCTCCATCGTAAATAATAACACCGCCTATACCGTCTTGAGGTAGGAAGTCTCTAGCGGGGGCATCCCATCCCCAATCTTTCCACCATCCCGTTAGAATGGCATCATAATCCTCTTGCTGTAGTGGTCTTGTTGTGAGTTTCATATAACAACAAAGATACTAAATTTTAAGGATAACTTCTCATAAGCTCAGACTCTATTGCGTATAGTTCACTAGCGGTAGTTACTGAGGTAGGTAGAGTAAGCGTAACTTCAGCGTAATGCCCCATCAATCCAAGAGATTCTGCTTGAGAATTCTTAGCGAACAGCACGAAGTCACCAACAGAGGGGTTTGTTCCTGAACCTATAGTTGTATCTACTGTTATTACCGTTTGAGTATTTATCTTATCAAAAAAGGTTAAGCTAACCCTCCCGCAATAAGTAGCCTCATCGTCACCTGATGGAACGTAGTATATATAATCACCAATATTTAAAGCTAAATTAGGTTGTAGTTGGAATATCATCTGAACAGAGTTTGCTGATGGTATTATTTGATTAGAAACACCTATACCACCTATAGTTCTAGATTTATAGTCAGACTCTGTAAGTACAGGTCCTGTAGAGTCAACGCCGTCAGTACGTATGTACGCAAACCAATTCCCTTCTTTCTTCTCAAAAGTAGTACTATTTATAGTGCTATCCTGAGCTGCAATATCTGTTAATATATTTACAGACCAAGCATCAGTAGATTCTAAGCCTATAGTTTTAAATAACTTATTATCTAAAGGGTTTTCATTTATTATGGTCTTTATAACCGAGGGAGATGTAACTCCATAATACTCATTACGTGTCTCGTTAGTGTTGTGTCTATATAGTTGTCCATTGTTGAAGCTGTATAGATAGTTATTCATCCCTATCATGTACTCAGGAATGAAGCTGTAAAACGATGGGAATCCTTTTGCTGATTCACTAAATGTAAGTGTGTGATTTGCCATTTGTCTATTTTAACAATTTGAGATAGAGGTTATTACTCCGTGATTAACATTAAAAGAACAGTAAGGACTTGATGTTGCTGAAGGGAAATAAGCGCTAAGGCTTTTATATCCTCCATCTGCTAGTTGGTCGTATATACCTGAACCTAATGTGTTGGTCGTGAATATGTAATCACCTACAACAAATTCACCATCTACAGTACCCCTAACTTTCCCATGAACTAATTTTCTACTCCCAAGACCATCATTGCATGGGTTTGAAGAAGGATTTAATGATAGGTTTCCTTGAAAATCATAAAGCAATGTAGGGCACTCTACGGATATTTTTGGTTGAGGTGAGCACGGATACACGGCTGTAACTCTTAAGATGTTATTAGCAGCGCTACTAGGTATGTAAGATACCATATTACCTACAGTACTAGCTAAACCTACAACGATTCTATAAGTGAAGTAGTAGTCATTAAATATTCCTGTTGGTATAAATAAACCTGAGGTTGGGTTATAGCTATAAGTCTCTAATATAGTGTCAGACGGAGGTGTGTCTATACCTTCATCCCAAGACAAGCAAGGTGCTTTAAAGGAATTCGCATAGAAGTACGTTAGATTATTTACATTAGCAGCTCCTTGTGCTGCCAAATATGCTCCCGGGTATCCGGAATCACCTGTAGAAGAAAATGTGTTAAAGCTACCGTTAGCGTCCTGCTTTATACCTATACCAACTACAGACTGATTTAACCCAAAAACGGTAACCTTTATTGCTCCAACAGAGCTACCCATATTGTAATCTAGGGTTGTTCTGCAGGGGTTTGTAGGGTTTATAGATATGTTATGTTCGCACATAACACTAGAACATGTAGGGCATACAGTTGAAGGACCTAATCCGTCGACTGTTTGCTCTCTAGATACAACACCGTTTGAGTATAATCCGTTAGGTGCAAGTATTGTCATGTCTATATCAGAATACACTGCTGTTGCATTCTGAAGGGAAGACCCGTTTATGTAGTAATTTGAGTAAGTTGCCATTTATTTTTATTTAACAGTCACAGTTTATAGTTGATATAGATACTCCGGAAGCACTAACCGGTGAGTATGTTGGGTAGGTAGCTGAGCATAGCTCAAATACGTTACCTCCTAGTAATGATAAAGTTCCTCCACTCCAAGTTATTAAAATAGTTGTACTACCTGTATTAGTAACCTTATATTCGACATCTCGAACAGGATTTGTAGGGCAGGAACATTCACAACATACAGCGTTAATTCCTACAGAGGTAGTGTCGGTGTCATGACAAAGGAAGCTAGGTGTAGGACCTCTTAAATCCCAAACAAGGTAAAGCTTCTTGTCAACGCCTGTTATAGTCCCTAAGTTGAACTCTGACGAGAACGAAGGGTTGCTGCCTAAAGGAGTTGTGCTATTAAGCAGAGGTATTAGTGTGGTTAAGTCAGACTCAGTATTGTCGTAATCAACATCTGTAACTAACCATTTAAACGAATCATTAGGTAAGTTATTCGGATTATTTCTAACATCAAAAGAATCAGTCTGAGACTTAGTAGTCATCATTGTAACATCTAAGCCACTTGAAGGTATAGGTCCTTGACCCTGAAAACCTGTGTAAGATGCAAATGATGATGCATGTATATTGCTTAAGCTAGAAGAGAAATTCACTACTTGATTAGAACTGTAATTAGTTTGAGTACCCACATCATAGCTCCAATTATTATGAATTGATTTTCCGGAATCTGAATCACTTGTAAGGACTATAGATACAACCGTTAATGGGTTGGCTACAGGGCATTTAGACTCAACCTCAACAATAGTGGTTTCTGTTGGAGATGTATTGGTTAGAACAACAGTGGCTATGTTTGGAGATATTAAATCTTTTGTAAACCCAAGTGTAGTCGAAGAGCTCCCCGCTAATACTTGGCTAATCACAGAGTTACCGTTCCAAGTAACGCTTACTGTAATTCCTGTACTTGACAAAACATTAACATCAAATTCAACATTACCTAAGTCGTTTCCAAAATCAATCTGATACGATGTTACACCTGAATCTAACTCTTGGTCTGTTGTGAATTGATTTCTAGAACCGCAAGAATAAATCTTAGCCTCTTCAGGTAAAGATATGTCGTTGTTTGTTAAAACATACTCATTCATGTACGGGTCAAATGCCCCAATCTTTTGCGTATTAAAGTTATTAGCAAATAAGTCTCTAAACCAAGAGCGCATACCGAACTCTGAAATCACGTTAAGACTTTCATTGGCAGCCCCACTACCTTTTAGCTGAATTAAAGCGCCTCTCTTGGCATCAGTAAAGAACTTACTACTCCCGTGGGATGTAAAGCTTTCTGCGTTAGCGCTAATACCAAAGTTCTCTACTCTAGCAATCTGCTGACCTAAAACCTCAGGTACAGACGTTAAGACTCCTCCTCCTGAAGAGTCGGTAAGCAAACTCTTACTAGATAGAACGTATGAAATCTTATCCTCTTGAAGGGTAAGGATGTCAGTCTCTCTAGCAAACATCTTATTTATAGGTCCAAAAGAATTCTCAAGAGGTTTAAAGTTCGATAAACCTAAGTTAAACTCATTTAATCTATTAATATTAGTCTCGTCATTAAATACGCCGCTGTATGTTATATCAGAAGACCTGTGAGCTCTTTTGTAGTCTTGTTCGGAAACCGTTGTAACGCGATTACCTAATCTCATAGCCTTACCTGTTATTGAGTCTCTAACCTTGTAGCTCTCAACTCCATTTCCAAATGTGTAGCAATTACCGAAATTTAACGTAAGGCTTGCGTCAACACTATAGGTTTGATTTATATCACCTGAAATATTTGATTCGTGGTATCCGTCAATGCTGATAGGGTATGAGTCTTGACCTTCGTACCAAACGTCAGGAAGGCTATCTTTAGGTAGTGTTTCGAATACAATAGCGCCATTAGCTAGCACTACAGATATGGTTACATGAACATTAGAAGAACCACCTGTAAATGCGGGGCATGCCTCGAATCCATTAACGCTAAAGGTTATTTCTTTAGATGTGCTATCCTGAGCCATGTGGCACGTTGCTTTCTTGTCTGAGTTAGGAGAGAATGTTCCGTAAGATAGAGAAGCGCCTCCGGAAGAAGTTCCACTCCCTACTGTGGTAGCTATGTTATCTCCATCCCACCAAGCCTTAAGGTCTTCGTAGTCTGTAGTCGGAGAGTAAACTCTATTAAGTTTATACGACCAATAGTCACAGTGAGATGAGTGTTCATTCCGATATATATCTATATTTAAACGAATAATAGAACCACGAGGGATAGCGTAGTTAGGGTAAACGCCTAGTACAGCATCTCCGCTTTCTAGTCCGTCGTATATTAACGTAGCTCTACCGTGACCATCCTTACTGCTTGTTTCTAGACCCGGGTTTATGTATTGACCACTACCATAGGAAGCGGCGAAATCGGAAGCTAACATTTTCATGTAAGTACCTGCGGGTGTGGTAAGCCCTGAAATCCCTGTATCAATATCTCCTTCCGGTATTGATTCTTTCGTTAAAACAGTTCCGTATGCGCATCCATTCGGAACACCTGAAGAGGACCTCTTTACTATATATCTATCTCCTTCTTCTACTTTCGCAATATTTTCTCCTTCTAACTTAAAGTAAGTGTAGTTCGTGAGTAATTCATTAAAGTAGATTAGAGAATAGATAGTCTCATATCCTTCAGCATCAGGCTTTACTGCGAACTTATATCTTTTAGCGAAATCAGGGGCTATCTGAGTTTCAGGGATAGTAATTTTAAGTTTGTTTTGCAACCAACTCGCATTGCAAGGGACATGTATGTTGTTTTCATTACTAACGAGTGCTGTAGTAGTTCTATTAAACTCATCTACATACATTATAGCGACCTCGTATCCTCTATTACTATGAAGACTTAGTGGTGATGCTACCTTCTGAATTGATACGTTAATTTCTGATATATCGTATAATTCATATACAGTATTTGTGTCAGACGGGTTGTTTATGTCTGACGTGTAACCCATAGCTATGGTTACTAAGCCAAGGGTTAGGTTAGAGCCTTCAGTATGTATAGGGGATGGAACTATATCTATACCACTTTGGAATTTAGTGTATACACCTAACTCTAACGGGAGCGCTTCGTTGATAACGTCAGTAAAAGTATTACCGTCGATAGCATTAGGAACTTCCTGTATGTTGTCAATAGTACCCATCTTTTCCTGAAAGTCAATACTAGACACTAGTTCTGCAAATGTATTGTATGAATCTATAAGTCTGTAAGAAAAACTAACAGTAGTCTTAAGTGTGGTCTCGGTAGGATTAGGTGCTCCGTTAACGTCATAGAAAGAACTATGAGTCATAGCGAAATTAATGGTCACGTTAGAGCCTGCCTTTAAGCTATCGACGTCTTGGAATAAAGCTAGCAAAGCTCCGTCTGACGAGCTACCTCCTGCTATTCCGTAGGTAGAGGCTACCTCTATCTCGTCGTTAGGGTAGACGTACCCTAGCTCAATGGATTCGTAATCAACCCTATAGTCTAGTCTAGTTTTTTCATCTCCTCTACTAAGGTTGTATCCCTCAATGTAGTTTCCGTACATAATTCTATTACTCATAACTGTTTGAGCGTTAGCTAGAAGCGGTACATTATCGTATAACCTAAGTATCTCTGCTGATGATAGTATAGTAAATATCTTACTATCTTCAAATAAGTACTCTAAGTTTATATTGTCTAATATATTAAGCTCCTTCTTGTCTATAGACTCAATAACTTTTATTGTGCTAGATGCTGATTCTTTAAATAGAATATCAATAGCAACAACATCACTACCTCCCGAGTTATACGTAAGTGTAGCTGAGTCGGTAGAATTAACCATTCCTTCATTTAGGAATGTATCAGAGTTTAGGGAAAATTCTTGCGGAGTAAATAATGGATTAGTAAATTGAGATGTAGCTGAGTATTCATTATTGCTATACCTGTATCTATAAGAGAAGCAGATAAACCTCTCGTGCATAAATGTGTCTCCTTCAACAGCTTGAAGGGCTAGCGTACTAGGTGCATATGCCGGTGGTTTTACAATAACAAGAATGTCTTCAGCATCAAAAGTATCTACACCACCAACTGATGCAGCGTACCCGTAAGAGCTTTCTACGTTTATTCTTCTTGGAGGGTTATAGTTGTCTGTAAAGAAAAGTAAGTCACCAACCTTATTAACGTTATTTATAAGGTACGTAGGGTTAAAGTTTAACGTGGTGTTAGTAATGTCTAGAGCGTTTTTAAAACTAACTATATGGTAGTTAAGTATCTCGTTCTTCGTGTTAAACGATACAATTAAATCAGCCTTACCTGTAGCTGTAGAAGCATTAGATGAGTCGTGTATAAACCAATAAATAGTTTCGTTTACACCATCTTCAAAAGCCCCAATACATCTAGCATTAGCACTTAGCGGCGCTCCATCTATAGTAACCGTAGTTAAAAGAGTATTTCCCTTAGAGTTTTCTACAGAACCAATCTCTGAATCCTCAGTTGAACCCAACCGAACATTCATTGCATCCACATACTCACCGTTAGGAACAAGTCTCTCGTCTACAGACTTATTCATTCTACCTGCTATGAAATTTCTCTTGCTATTTGCCATATTACTTAATCCACTTGTTTTGTCCTCTTAGATTCATAAGCAACCTACCGGGATGAATATTACTGATTCTTATCTTAGCGTTTCTTAATAAAGAGGATTTCTTTTTCTTAGCCCTATTGACTACATACTCCTGAACACCAAGCTTACTGTCTAGTATAGAGTACTGAACGTATGCGTAGACAAATTCTTCAAATAACTTATTTACAGTAATTAGCGAGTTATCGCCACCCTCCATGCCATCAGATACATATTCAACTATAACGCTTCTTCCTGACATAGTCGAGTCGAAGTTTATAACGCCTGCCTTGGCGTCAATTCTAAAAGTAGGGTTAGCATTAGCCGTTTCCGTGTTAAGTCCGTAGCGAGCTCCTATGGCATAGTCAAAGAACCATGAGCCGTCAACATTGTATCCTTCGTTTCCGTCAAACGCGCTATTATCATTTAGGTATATACTTTTCTTAGTTCCTTTAATTCTAGCAATATCTAAGTTTGAGAACTCAGGCTTAAGAACACTACCCTCTTCGTCAAATAATATATCAGAATTATTATCCTGTAAGTAAGCCGTAGCTGACGTAAGTCTAATGTTTTCTGTAAGAGGTCTAAGTATTCCATTCTCAAATAGAGATACCCTTACCCAATTCACGTAGTCTGAAGGTAAAATAAACCTAGATGTATCGTTAACGGTGAGCTCAAGGGCTTTAACCTCCTTAAACGCATCATAATTAAGCTCTTGTATAGCTCTCTTAGCATGGAACAGTATCCTGTACCTCTCTTCGTTATTAACCAAAGAGTGGTTACCCTGATACATCAACATGAAGTTGTTTACAATATCCTTTAAACTTACGTATTGGTACGAACCCCAATTAGCGTCTTCAGGAGATGCTCCATCATTTTCGTAGTACTGATACTGAGATATATATGCCATTATTGTTGTATGTTATTTTCTTGTTCCTCTGTCTTTGCAAATCTGTAAACCATCTCCTCGCGAATCTCAACTCCTGCGTACTGACATATCTTTATGATAAGGTCGTTAGCGTTGTCTAGAGGCACTTCAAAGTCTTGATAATCAACCGCTGAAGGGTTGAATATAGGTCCTTGTAATGCTAGAGCAGTATTGTACGTCCAATTAGGTGGCTTAGGGTATCTAATGTATTGAGCTCTTACGTCTGAAGAAGCACTAAACGATACCGGTTGTACGGTCAGAATAGAACCTTCGCTACTGTATGCCGGAAAGTCAAGACTAGGAGCTGTAAGTATAGAATTATTCAGCATAGTAATCTTGCTCTGACTAACTCTCTCAGCTTCACCTCTAAAGATGTTATCCTTAAAGCATAGCACTTTATTTATAAGGTAGTAGTCTGAACCTGTAGTAGCCACAGATGGCATCCTATACGTGTTTATTGATAAATGGTCTAACGTCTTAGTTGTAGAGAATAAATCTATAACCTCAAGTATACCTTTAGTTATATCTGCGTACTCCGTACCCGACTTGCGGTTATTCTCTAGATTCAACTGAGTGTTGTAGCTATAGAAATAGTTCTCGAAAATCTCTAACTGAGCCTGCTTAGCATATAAGTTAAAGTCTGAGGGCGAAAGGTATCCGTAGTTATTCTTGTTAAGTATAGCAAGGACTGTGTTTCTTATTGAATCAATCATCTTAAAATCTTTTTACAAATATAATCAAAAAAAAAGAGCCCTATAAAAAGGCTCTTGATTAGTTTTAAGTTGGATTGATTAACCTTATGCTGAAGTAGCATAGGCATACATATACTCATTACCGCTTGGTAGAGCCGACACGTCTCTAGAGCTAGGTAAATACCCACTAGATAACGCGTTGTTAACGTCTCTCATAAATTGGTCTACAATTAAACCTCTTGCGACAACTGAAGTTACTTCATCTTTAAGTATGATTCTAATTTCTGCGTTAGTAGCTGTCCCTGTCTTCATTGATAAAACAATTCTAGTTTCCCCGAAAATATATTCAGACTGAACTCTATTGATGTCGTCTATCCTTATAGGGAAAGACTCAGTCTCGTTAGGCTTCATAATGACAAATGCATCACCCATAGAAATGGCTGAACCATCAACACTTAGAGATATCTCACTATCAACAGCCGTTACTGTGTAAAACTCAGGGTCTGTTATATTGAATACTATATCACCAATCTCAACTCCTTGAGTTACAAAGGCTGAATTAGTACACAATAGTTTCGAAGAGGAAGTTGATGTTGCGTTCCCTGTAGCTAATTGCTTCTTTATTTTAAAATCTATATATCCTGCCATAATTATTATGTAACGTTGTCTATAATTGGTTGTGCCCCTTGTCTTAATTCAGGGATATATACATTATCTGTATGGGAAGTAGAATTCGCTCTATTTATAGCGTCAACTATGTAGCTAGGAGCTTTACCTGCAGTAGCAAATTGTTGAATCTTAAAGTTAGGCGTTCTTAATGAGCTATACATAACCTCAATCTGAGTTACTCCTGATGGTAGGGATTTTTCTATGGACGTTATGTTGCTTGCGTTGAAGTACTCGGAAGCACCATTCACTACAATCTTCATGAATTTAGTCATTGTCTTTTAACTATCTAAGTGATTAGTAATTATTCAAAGGTAACAAAAAAAAAGGAAGCATTTCTGCCTCCTCTTTAACTATTTAGTCTCTGCGACTTTCTCTAAGAACTCTAGAACCTCAATTCCTTCATCTGTTTGAAGGTAGGATGATACCACAAACAACGGGTCTTCTCCGAATGGGATGGTAATCATTCTCTTCTTATTTGTCGGTGTATTGAAAAACACATCCTTCTTATTGTTTCTATAAGATAACACTCCTTTATCGAATAACGACTGAACAACTGAATCAATCATTAATGTAGCGTCTCCTAATATATTTAAGAATGCCTTAGGCTCTCTCTTAGCGAATAAGAGAATATCTCTCCTTAGCTCTGCTGAAGTAACATTACTTGGGTTAGTTCCAAATGCTACTCTTGTAATCGCTTCAACTTGGTCTATTGAAAGCTCACGTGCTGCAATTAAAGCATCAACCTCAACGTTAAGGTCTTCCACTACTTCAGCGGCATCTCTTGCTTTATCAATCTCAGCATACTTAAGTCCGTTAGCAGGGTGAACAGCTAGAAACTTCTGTAAAGATTGATTGTTTTTGTGAACTGTTAAGAAACCATCCTCGAATACGATTGGTTCTAATATTGCGTTTCCGTCCTGCTCGTCCTCAAATGGACTCTTTTGGTTTCTTGCGTATCGAAGGGCTCTATTCTCACCTTTCTCTTCGTCAAACCATAGCAATGGGAATCTTCCTGTGTGTCTTGATGATAGCATAAAAGATAAAGGAGTCTCTGCTCCTAATAATTTATACTGTTTGTCTACGTACTCTACTACTTTTTTCATTTGATTTTGATTTGAATTTGATTTTAAAAAAAAAATAAAAGGAGTCCGCTTACACGGACTCCTTTTAATAATGTACTACTCTTGGAATAAGAAGAAGTTATTTGCACCTAATGTACATACAGCTCTCTCAGACAAGAAGTTTACTTCCATTGCATCTAAGTCAGAGTTGTTAGCACCACCGGCAGAACCTGTAATCCAAGTCTTGTAACGTCTGTCTTCTGTTTCAGAAGCTCTATAACGAACGTGTAAGAAAGGACGCTTAGCGTTCTTACCTAACACTTGGTCATATACAGAAGTTGAACCTGCAGGAACTAAAAGTCCATTGATTCTACCTGAACCTGCACCTGTAGATAAACCACCACGCATTGTTGGGTCGTTTAAGTACTTCCAATCAGATTTGTAGAAATCGTAACCTCTACGGAATCCTGTGAATCCTAGGTTTAAAGCCATATCCTTATCGTTATCGAATAAACCATAAGAAGTACCACCTCCTCCGTAAGAGTTTTGTGACGCTAACATATCGTCGATATCGAAACCAAACTGACGGTCTACGAAAAGAACGTTTTCCTCGATAGCTCCTTGCTTATCAAGACGTTGAATCATTGAATCAAAGTCAATCAAAGTACTTGGGTTACCACCTGACCATACGTTTCCTCTGTTTCCTACTGTGTAGAATACACCGTCAGAACCTGCTGCTGAATTACCTGTAGCATTTCCTAACTCTACTGCTGCACCTGAAGTAGCTGCTGCAGGAACTGCTTCCAACATTGCTGTCTCTAAGTAGTCATCAAAACGTAAACGAGTCTCATGCTCAGACTTTAAATACCAAAGGTATCCATTCGCTCCGTTCTCAGTAGTTACTTCTACCCATCCGATTTGAGCCATATCAGAACCTGATACTGCGTACTTATCTTTAAGGATGATTGGTTTGTTCTCAAAGTAAACGTCTTGAGCTTCAACTGAACCTACCATACCGTTACTTCCTTTCTTGAACTCAGAACCGTAGATAAACATTGTGTATACAAGGTTTGCACCTGAAGTAACAGTTGCTGCATAGAATGCTACGTCAAAACTACCTGCAGATAAATCAACAGCAGTAATTAAGGCTTTATGACTAGCAGAACCCGCGTTGTCAGTAAGCATAACTGTTTGACCAACACGTACCGCGATATTACCCGTTAAGGTATCACCAACAGTTACTGTTGCTGTTGTAACGTCACTCAAAGTACCGATGTCACAGTTGACATATTTAGTATGTAAACGTCCTTGTTCTGCCCATTTGATAAGGTCAGAGTTTGAAGGCATCTCTGCTCCAACTAGACGTAAAAATGATGCTACGGTACGGTTACCGTAACGCTCGAATTCCTTCTCGTAAGTATCAGGAAGATACTGATTTAAGAAATTAAAGTCTGTAATGTAATTGGTTGATAATGCAACCTGCTCTGCGCTTGGTTGTAAATCAAATCCCGGAGTTGCTCCTACTGAACCTGCCATTGTTTCTAATTTTAAAGTTTATGTTCTTTTAATACTTCTAACCTTCAATCCACGACCTGAGTCTGTGTTTAGGGCTTTAACTTGTGTTCCTGACTTAATGCTTGAAGCGGGAGCGTTACGAGTAGACATGTTGATATTCTTAGTCTTTCTCATTACTTCCTCTGTAGCACTTGCTTTACCTTGTTCGTAAAAGAACTGAGCTAGCTTATCAGGATTCATTGCAGCGGCTAATGCTTTGTGGTAACCTTTAGCGTCCTTCATTAATCCGTTCTCATCTAAGTGCTTGTTAACAAAGTTCATAGCTGAGAGTTGTGAATTCTTGATTTCTTCTGCGTTACCCGGACTAAATGTGAGTTGGTTATCTCCAATATTGAAATCAAAACCTTTGAAATCATTGTCAAACACCTCGTCGGTCTTCTTGGTAAACCAATCGGACTTTCTTTTAGACTCTTCTTGTTGCGTTGCCGCCTTACTTAAGTACTGCTTATATACTTCGTACTCTTCTTTTTCACCATCAGAGATAGCACCCGTACTTGACTCAAGTGGTTGCTTGTATTTCTCTTGCTGCTCTAAAAAATAATTCTTAGCCTTAGCAATAGCTTTTTTCTTTGCTACTTTAATCTTCTTAATGTCTGACTCTTCGTCTAAGTCATCATCGTAGGAGTACTCATCCATTAATGACTCAATGTCATCGCTGTCTAAAGCTGTCTCCGTAGCCTTAAGGTAATCTCGTAGCAAAGAATCAGGATTATCTTCATCAAAGTCACGTTGTAATTTAACGTAGTCATTAATGCCTCTACCTGTCTCTTTTTTATATTTAAAATAAGCAGCAACATCTTCAGGTAATTCTTCCTGAACTTCACGCTCAGTAAAAATATCATCCATAGAGTTAAACTCCTTATTATATCTATCTTTAATATGTGAAAGAACTTGGTCTTCGGTTATCCCTTGAACCTCTGTTTCTACTACTGTTTCTTCCTGCGCAGTGTCTTCGAACTTATCCTCATGATTCTGAAGTAATTCTTCCTCTACCTGTGCTGCGGATTTTTGCTCCACATCGTCTAATGCTCTTACTTTAATTTCCATTTGATTTGATTTTACGCAAAGTTACACAATTTTTTAACATACTATCTAGGAGAGAACGAAGACAGGTCAAACCCGTCTAGACTATCCTCGTTAGACTCAAATGTCTGTGGAGGAGTGTTGTTCTTTCTTTGAGATATTAACTTACTCTGTTCTGTGTTTTGCTGACTGATACGGGAACTCTTAGCGCCTTCCCTTGTATCTTCCCTCTTCTGTAGAGAACTCTCCGTCATACCATGAAGTTGCATGTTGAAGTTGAATTCTTTATCCATAAGAGCCATTTTAAGCTGAGCCTCGTTGTTCATCTTCTCGATGTCAAACGCCACTTCTGCTTGCTTTATCTGCATCTTAGCTTGAGTCTCGGCTTGAATCTTCTGCATAGCTGTTTGGGCAGCCATTTCTTGAGACTTGAGTTGTTGCTGAGATTGAATAGCTTGCTGTTGCATAGCCATCTTCTCCTCGCGGTCCTGCTTCTTAACTCTCTTAACCTTAAGTAGTTGATTAGCAAGTTTAAGATTTCTAAGTTCTCTAATATCAATTGCATCCTCTAGATTTATATCGCCCTTAGATAGAGCCATTTGTATGTTCTGTTCTAGTTGAGCTCTCTCCTCTTCGTCAGGAGACACTTCGATGAATATACCGAAGTTATATATGTATAGGTTGTTTACTTCCTTTAAGATAGATACATTATACTTACCAATCTGATTAGCGAAGTCTTCTTTGAAGTCAGCGTACTCAAGAATGTCAGACACTCTATAAGTTAATGCTTCAGCTAAGCTTCTGTACATGTAAAGACTAGCGTCTAATATATGTCTTGTAGCCGTGTTAGAATTTAATGCTGCAAGTTTTTGTATACCAACTAAAGAATTAGGGTCAGGAGAAGAACTAGCGGCTTCATTTAAGCCCGTAGCTTCACGTATCATCCCTAAGTAATGGTTATAGTTACCAATAAGCATTTGAGTCTTACTAGCGCCCGAACTAGAGGTTAACTGTGTTATAGGTACTTTACCTTGATTGTAATCACCTTCTTGGGTATAACTTCTACCAATTACACTACCTGTTTGGAAATATAATCTAAGAGCATCCTCAGGGTTATAGGCATTACCCGAACCTAAGTCTACTTCGTTTAATCCGTCTGCATCAATAAATACACCGTCAGGTACAACCTTAGATATAACTTGCTGAAGCTTTAAGTGTGTAATCTGAATAAGGTCAGCGAAAGGTATCATTCGTCTAACCAAGGATTCAATAACCCCTTTATACATCCTAGGAGCAACTGCCACGTAGTTTGGTATAGCATGCTGAGTAGCTGATTCAGGTCGAACCATATTCTCCGCTAAATCCCACTTTAGTAAAATGTTAGTCCCCATAACCATAACTCCGTCATACCATACGTCGATAGTCTTTTCAATCTTCTCGAAGTTACCTTCGTCCATCATCTCTGAAGGAGGATTAAATTGGTCATCTTTCTCAATCATCTTAGCACCGCCGTTATCGTACTTCTTCTTCTTGTAGACAATATTTTTAGTTGTCTTGTAGTTGAAATACATTACGGTAGCCGTGTCTCTATAGAACATATCGTTCTGAGCCTGTTGAGACGTACTATATGTGTCATGCCAACTTTGACTGTACTTAGAGATAGTCTCTAAATCTTCGTTATCTAACGTCGTGTCAATTTTAACAAGCTCTGATATAGGAAGAGTTTTAACTTCACCCCAATAAAAGCAATCCTTAAAGTGAGGGTCTTCGGTGTAACTATAAACCACATTAGCAGGGTCGACGTAACTAATCTGAACTCCCGAACCTTGTAGGAATTCATGCTTAGATATACCAATACCAATAACAGTGAGGTCATAGTCAAATCTTTTTCTTAAATCAACATAGTGATTCTCAGCGAATAGAGTGTTTATAGCTTGCTCTTCAGCAATCTCTATAGCCGGCTTGTAGTTGAGGTTCATGTACAAGGAAAGTTCCTCGTCATTTTCAGGTAAGTCCTCAGGGTTCATAGTGAACGGGTCTAAGCCTGACTCATCTTTAATGGTGGTAAGAACAGTCTTGGCAGCCATCTGACCTTCAATCATGTCCTGAAACGTGCTTCTTTTATCCTGAGACATAGCGTCTTCAGCGTAAGCGTTAACCTTAAATAGTCTGTCAGACATACCGTTTACAACGATGTCTACAAACTTAGGTAAGATAGGTACAGGAGTCCAATCAAGGTTAAGGTAAGATAAGTCACCATCAACGGCTAACTCGTTCTTATATTTAGCTACAGATTGCTCACCTCTAGCGTATAACCTTAATCTATGAAATTCTTTTTGTTGGTCGTAGTATCTACAAGCGCCACCGTCTTTCTTAAACCATTCGTATTGAATGGATTGACCTATCTGAAGTCCAAATTCTTCTGTTGCTTTTTCAGCATCAGAAACAAATTGACTAGGAAATCCTGACGCTTTTATATTAATCTCTACTTCTTTCATTTATCTCAATAATTCACTGTTCGAACCTTCATTACTGTACCTAGCAAAGGTAATACTTATTTTTGATTGTTTTTGTTCCGGAAGGTAGCTGTGCTTTTGATTTGCCATTATAGCTAAGCCTGAACTAATAGATGCATCAAACTTAGTTCTATTGTTAATATCAAACCTAGCCCAATCTTCTAGAGTCTTAGGAAAAGGCATAGACCCCATCTCATCGGAATCTCTGTACACACCACTCATATCTAGCCCTACGTGCTTTTCTATGTATGACTCAATAGCTGATGCGTGAGACTGCTTTACATCTTCTGAGGAGTTAGGGATTCCACCCAACTCTTTCTCGGTCTTAGATAGTTTATTAAATAACTTATCAGGACGGTTCATTGAATACCCTCTATATCCTCTATTCTTAAAATGATAAAGTAGCCTAGGTTTGTTGTTCTCACAAAGAATAGGCATTCCATAAAAGATGCACGCCATTAAAACCTCCTCAAAGAATATCTCTGCTGTTTGAGGTCTAGCTATATACTCTAAGAAAAACTCGTTACTAGGAGCTTCATCCATATTAAACTTAGTCTGACCGTGTAGAGAACCGTTAGACCCTTTACCTCCAACCGTTCCTGAGATGTCGTATGAATCACAGCCAAATGAACCTATATGCTCATTACCGGGATACTTCTGACCTCGCTTCATTATAAAGCTATTCTGAAGACTTTTATTGGGAATCCATCCTACTAAGAACCTACCCCTGCTATCAGGGCTAAAAACCACCTCAGTATCCTTCTTACCATCCTTCCAATGGAATGACCCTTTGGTTGTGTGGTGAGCAAGACTTATCGAGTCATTGTAATCTATCTGTTGGTATATCTTAGTCAGGTTGAATAGTGATGATTTACTCTCATCTCTAAACGCATGTGACTCTGTTCTAGGGAATTGTCTATAGAATTCATTTAATGCGTCAGCGTCACTCTTTAAAGATTCAACCTCAGCGTTCCAATAGTCTACAGCGCCATTAGAAATCATCTCACTATCCACTCCCAATATAGGAGTAGTAGGCTTGGTTAATACAGGCATTCCGTATCTATCAATAAACCCTTCCATGTTCCACTCCATAGGAATGAATAAAGAATACATACCACTCTTGGTTTGCCCATTGGCGTTCCTTGACCTAACGTCAGAGTCCTCGTAAAGCTTCTTGAAGTTGCTACCCCCTTTAGATAGTGCGTTTGAGGTTGACCCCATCATGCACTTTCCTATAATCTTACTACCCAATCTTAGACACGTTTTAGTTACGCGCCAATTGTTTAGGATATTGTTAGGCTTAATCCACTTCCCACTCTCATCATGTACAAGAAGGATTAGCTTCTCACCATCATAGGAGTTGTCGTCAGTGTTCTTCCAATCTATCGTAGTATCAAGTCCTTGCATTTCATCATCAGAGATTTCATGCATGTTCTTTTTTGTGATTTTCGACGCAGGAACTCTAAAGGCTAATTCAGTCTTAGGTTTATCCATACCATCTTGTATAGGTTTGAAGAAGAAAGGTAACCTGTTCGCTATAGGAACAACCTTATCCGTAAACATCTTCTTAGCATCAGAACCGGTCTTAGATAAAATACCTACCCTAGAATCTTTTGCTAACGTACCTACATTGACCGACTCAGAAGACCCCATGAAGGAAAATCCTGAACGTCTAATCTTAAGGTATGTCATACCAAATGAACGCTTATCAGCCTTACATGCTTCCCAAAATAAGAAGAAAACTCTGTTAGCTTCTCTGTAGTCAGGGTATCCAATATCTATACTTGTCCATTGAAGGTACATATAATGAGAACCTGTGACAAAAGTAGGCTCACCTTCATTCATAAACCAATAACCTTCGTCTCTTCTATCAAACTCTCCCTCTATGTAGTCTACCCACCTATCCTTAAACACAGAAGGCATGTCATTCCATTGAAAGATAGAATTAATTTTCTGCAACTCTTTAGGAAGACCTTCTCTCTCCCAATACTGAAGAGATTTAGTTTTATGTCTTTGTGGCGTGATTTTTGGTACGGGAGGTAGCCCTATTTTCAGTCCTGATATTTCAATTATCTGACCTACTTGACCTGTCTTTGATATATTAACGAAGTCATATTGCTCGTTATACCCGTATAACCAAGAACGCCCACTGTTCTTTTTAGAAAGCGGGGACTTTGGGATGTAGTCTTCGACTACTCTGCTTAAATTACTTTGACCTTCGTTCAGCAAATCCTTGTTTTGTATCAGTTCTATTAGGACCTTGTGCCTCTAACTTTAAAGTATCCTGCTCATCGTCAATACGTTTAAGTATCTCAAACGCGTCGAATATAGAAAGCTTCTTAGAGGCTGCAGCATTCTTAAGCTTGTCAGCAGCTAAGGCATCCTCAGGGTCAACCTTCACTATATCTTCTTTGGCTACCTTAATGAGCTGTTTTACAGCCTTGTAGCCTGCTTCTATTATCTCCTTCCTTAACTCTGTAGAGTCCATCATAGCTTCTTTAAAAAGATTACTTGAACCAATCTTGGCTCGTACTCCTCGCTAAAATTATCTACGAGGTTTCTAGAGTGCTTTTCTATCGAATCAAAGTAACACATACGATTGAAACGATAATCAATAATGGTATCACCTTCCTTGGTGTAAATTGTAGTTCCTGCTCCATCAGGAAACGAATCGTTAAGGTAAAGTAAAACAGTTACGTCCCCCATCATTTCATCTGTATGGATGAAGTTAGGTTCGTGTTGTTTGTGTGGAGATATTCTAACGAAGTTGTATGAGACTGAATAACCTTTGAATTTTGTTAGGACGTGCCTCTCAAACTCGTCATCATCTCGTGGCTGAATACCTTTAAATTCTGACACTCCATCAGATATATTTAAAAACTCCTCCGATAAAATACTCTTAACGTACTCTGTAGGATTTGATAGAACATCATCTATCAATCCTATCATTATACTTCCATAGTTATCTGATGGTCAAAGACTCTGTAAAGAGTTTCGCCATCTATTATAAATTCATACTCACTTTCAGGAGAGAAGCCAACCCTGTCACCCGGTTTTACGTCTTGAGACTTGAGGTAATCATTGGGGTATACCATCTCTCCCATGAGTGGTTCGTGCTTACACGATTTATCTATAAAACTATCTAGAACTTCAATTGGTCTAACGAAACAGTACCTGTCATGGCTATACCACTGACCGTCTTGCTTGTATAGGTAAAATTGCTCGTCATCTACAAAGAATAAGTCATCCTTAAAGAAGCTTTTACCGCTCTTTCGGTTACCTTTAATATCGTTATAGAACTTAAATACGTTATGGTGTACGATTAGGGTATCCCCAATCTTAATCTTTCCGATATAGCCTAAAGGTGTTTCAATAACAGTAGCGTGTCTATTGGAAAACTTAGATTCCTCCTCAGAGGTGTTAACTATAAACTCCATCCCACCAATTGTCTTGGTGTTGTTATACCTCTTACCCTTTATAGGTTTAACTATAAAATTATATGGCGATTTCATTACGACCCACAGGCTTCGCAGTCCTCATCATCTATACTACAAGCTACGGGTTGTTCTTTCTCTTCTAAATCATTAATCCAATTATCTAAATCAGTAGATTTTGGAGTGGTATCGGTGTTCTTGTTGTTCATCCTAGAAGTTTATGTTGTACTCAATTGATATTGGAATGTAAGGGTTAAATTCCTTCCACAAAACTATAACATCACTCTTTATAATCCAAACTTTTAGGGATAAAGTTTCCTTATCTCTTTGTATTAGATGTATTTTGTGTGAAGAACCAAGTATGTCCTGCCCCACGATGTAGTGCATAGCCCCTGACTTATAGTCAGGTCCGACTGAAATCTTTCTAATATCCATTATTGATGGGATTTATAGAGATTAATTTATTTTATGTATAGAGATTGAAGAAGCAGGCGAATCACTTCCGGATAAAGGACCTGAGCCGCTAGCTCTAACGCTAGACAAACCACCCGCATTAATTCCGCTTGAATCTCTTAAGATGAAGAACTCCAAATAATCTCCCGCCACAGCTTCAAACAAAAATGTCTGAGAGTGATTCATTATATTCTTCTCCGTGCCATTTAAAGGAATACTATAACCTGAAGGAAGTTCAAGCATAACACCATTCTTATACGTGACAAGGAATAGAACTGAACGGTCAGTAATCCGACCTAAGTCACCAAACATAGCTGCATTATACTCTACATTATACCACGAATCAGTATTGAATACAACACGTCCACTACCCGACAACGATACGTCTAAATTAGCCTGAGCTACACCAAAATTGATTCCCGTTAAGGTATCTAAAGCCGTTGGCTCTATAGTTGAATCAGTGCTTGAAGCATCTAAAGATAACGAAAGCGTTGTCTTCTGAATCAAATCCGATATAGACCCAACCGTGAAGTTTTTTGTTGATAGATTGTCATTAGCATCCGTTCCAATTAACTTGTCATATAATGAAGGGGCTACCGTTGTGTACGAGCTTATCTTTGGCATAACTTATTTTGTTTCAGGTGGCTTTATCTCTCCTGTCTCAATGTTGATTACAGAATCCTTGCCGTATTTGTTTATTAGTAACTCTTCTTGCTTTGATGACTCCTCTCTTAAGGATGTCATTTTACTAATAAGCGCTTGCTGTTGAAGAACTGTTTCTCCTAACTGCATCTTGCACTTATTAAATTCTTTCACTGACCCTTGAAGGGTTTCTAACTCTTGAGTAGTTAAATTTTGCATTTGATTAGATTTTGTTTCCACAAAGATAGGGATTATTTCTTTCTAATCTTCTCTATAGACCTTCCGGCGAAATACGCTCCATACACAGTTATAAGAAGGGTTTGATATATAGGCTTATAAGCGTCATCCATAATGAAGCTACCTACATTGCCATCCAAGAACGATAACACAACTAGTATAAAGGTTAAGAAAATAAGAGTAAAGGGTCTAACGTTTTTGGATAACCAATTGTCAGACTTCATGTCTGCCTCCCAACGTTTAGTGACTTCTTCTTGAGCCTTCACTTCGGCGTTAATAAGGATTTCTTTTATAGCCTTTTTCGCTTCTAACCTTTCCTCGTCAGATGTTGTCAGGTTGTCTAGGATACTTCCTACACTACCTAAAATGTTCCCACCTAGTATGTCTAAAAACTTACTCATTACACGTCTGCGTATCTATATTTGGTATCATTGTCTTCGTCTTTATAAGCTTCAAGGACTTGCTTTCTGTTAATCCTTTTAGCTAGAGAGATATGAATCCAAGAGAAGTCAAACTCATTAATCATTTGGTCAAACTCAATACCACTATCTAGTATCCATCTGTAAATCTCTTCATTGCACTTCTTACCATCTTTCCAAAACTGAATATCAAGCGCCTCACCTTTACAATGTTGGCTTTTACGGCTACCGCCAATAGCACGATTGATTGACGAGTTACGAAAACCACTACTAATCCTGATAGGACCAAGAGCGTCACGAAGAGGCTGTAAAAGAATATCAACAATACGTTGTAAGTTTTCCAAATGTTTTTCGGTTGGCTCATTCTCTATACCTAATCTCTTTGCTGCGTTACTATTAGTTATCTCAGATAGTAAAAAGTTTTTGCTTAATCTCATTTTTCTTTAATTTGGTTAGAAGCTAAAAGTAGCTCTATATGCTGAAGCTTTGTAGCTATGTCAGCTAAAAGAACCTTTAACTCCGTGTCGCTCTGCTCTAAATGATATACCTTACTCTTCAGCTTAGTAACCTCATTATTTAAGTTGACCCACAATCCGAATGCCGAAGCAAGCACCACCATAGTTGCGAGTAATAAATGTATCATGTTTATAGTTAATTCCATTGCGTTATTTTTTTGCAAACTTCTCTGCTCCCGATATTCCAAACGACCCAAGTACAACCCAAACAAATGAGTCGTATATAAATTTATTTACAACGAGTTCTATACCTAGCCATCCTGTAGCTATGTCAGCTACCATAATTAAGCACATGACCGCAAAAGCCATGAAGCCTACTATAGCTTTCTCGTTCCAATTATTATCGTCTCTAAATATTTCCACGTCTAGTTAATTGATTCTTGATTCTCTTTAATTAATTCCATAGCTTCCTTGTTTGTCATAAGGCAGTTACTAGGATAATCTAAGGTATCACCTAAAGCTAATAGAGCTGAAACTTCACCACCCAACCACGAACAATCAAGTTCTAGGATGAAATGTTTAGAATCATCTATATTAAGCTCTATAACGCCTCCGAATTTAATTCTGTTGTCTACACCTACATCACTAAAGGTAGTGTCTAAGACTTCAGTTAAAACCCCTTCATCGTCATATACTTTACGAGAGTACTTACCTTCCAACTCAACAGGTATCAATCCGTTGTACGTTACCTCGTTTAGGCATATAAATATATTCCCTTGCATAGTTATTGTTTTACACCTAAGAACGAATGCTTAGGGTTTGATGTTACTATTGCAGAATCTGCCCAACCTTCCGGGTGTTCTGATAAACCATTCCAAAGAACATCTACCGCATGCATTGTAGACATCACGACATCGGTAAGTTCCTCACCTTCATCGTCGTAAGTAGCCTCAGCCATAACCAAGTTACCTAGATGGACTACTGCATGTTTGTGAGTTGGGTGGTCGTTACCCTCTTCATCCGTTGCAACACCTAAAGCTACAATTTTTTCTAATGCCTCTTCTTTACTTTCAAACTCGTACTTTCCTACCATGTTATAGTGTTGTTAATGTTATTAATTCTGCGTCTGTTAATGCTTTTTTATATACTCTTAAGTCTTTTAATCTACCTTCAAAGGCTTTATTGCCGTCATAGTTTGAAAATTCAAGTGTATTTATACCTGACAAAATAGACGTAGATGTATCGGTATCAACTTCAATACCGTTTATCCACAAAGCAGCGTCACCCTCTTTGAATTTTACAGCTATCTTTAAAGAATCTGTTTGATTGTAGCTTGAGGATACTAAATTCCCATTAGAACCGGTAAAACCTTTGATGGTGCTAGCTAATATGTCCCACTCGATACTGACTCTGTTTGTTATCGTACCGTCAGATAGTGTTATGCGGCAATCCGCTCCATTTACAAGCGTAGATGCTTCCACATACAAAACACCCTCGTTGCTATTAAAGTCTGTAACAACTCCTCCGTTATCGCACATCTCTGCCGCTCTAGTAGCTATTGAACCGTAGGTTGGTATGTATGAGGTCGCATATGGAAGAGCTTCTAATTGAGCTCCGTACACGTATAACCCCGAAACTCCATCTCCTTGATAATAACTAGAAGCGCCGTCACCTATCATTACTTGAACCACGTAATTAGAAGTTGTAGTTACTGCTGCCGTAAATGACTTTGAACACCTATACCACCCGTCACCCATAGGCTTAATGCTTCCTATTCCTCCTACAACCTCTCCATTAGATAAGTCAAACCAAGTCGTAGTATCCGTTCCTCCATCATAATTAGTTAGAGATAGATGGTCTCTACTTTCTTTTTTTGCAAACACACTAAGTGTATAGCTTTGTCCTGCGGTTATTGAAACGCTAGAGTATGATAATCTATGTATAGACAATGAATTGCTTTCAATTAACTTGCTAGCACTCATGTCTCCGCTAGGGGATGTGTACTTATTATTAATTAAGCTAGATTCGTAATTACCCCATGGTGATGGTTCGAAGTAATTACTTTGATTAAGAATGTTAGTGCTTTGAGGCTCTAGCAGTAAAGCTCCATCAGTGTACTCACTAAAGTCTATCCTAGGGTATTCTTCTAAGACTTCTTGTAGCCTAACATTATCAATAGTAACCTTAGTTTCAGCTAAGTATCTTTTAATAGTAAAACTACTACTAGAAGTTTTAGTCCACTCAAAAACCACCTCTCTATTAACACCTATAGTATCAGTTTCTAAGTATACATTACTAGCTTGTTCTACAACTAAATTTTTCCCGTTAGTTTCCAATACATCGTAAGTGAATTTATAGGTTAAACCTAGTATTCCCACGTTTACTGATGATATATAAGAATTAGCATTACTTTGCCCTATATTGTTAATCTCAGCACCACTTAAATTTAACGAAGAATTACTAAATACCCAATCATCTTCACCATCGCTAAAATCACCATTAACAACCAACTCAACCCCTTCATCAACCAACTCAATTAACCCTTGTCTGTTAACCGTAGTTCCTGACGAGGCTCTTGAGAAGTCAAAAGGTATAGCTGCATACCTGTTCTCTTCGTTTACAACACTACCTAGTATGCTGCCCGATTTAGTAGCCCACTTTCCGTTACCTAAATTTACGCTTGGATTCTCCATTATATTACTTTATATTCTAATGAGTTAGACATTGATTCGTAACTACTGTATGACGGTCTAGTAATAAACACCAACTCATCATCTGTTAATGCTGTTCGATAAACTCTTAAGTCTTTTATTTTTCCTTGGAAATCATAAGAGCCATTAAGGCTGAAATCTAAGTTATTTAGCGTTGAAGCAGCGAATGTTGTAAATA
>Ga0308016_10000062_pt1 | contig 51661 bp, 40 predicted proteins | sample Neamet233_FD_203129 | JGI IMG/M metagenome (GOLD analysis project Ga0308016, IMG submission 203129) | Marine microbial communities from water near the shore, Antarctic Ocean - #233 | ecosystem: Environmental > Aquatic > Marine > Unclassified | place: Southern Ocean | collected 2014-07-28
GCGCGACCAGCATCTTGAATCCAGCTCCACTTCCACAAGATGCGGCTGCACTGGTGGCACTGGCAGACATCGTCGTCCTGAATTTGGTTGAGGCTTGCACAATTTTGGGGCACACGTGTGCAAACATGAAGGCCAACACCATCACCTCCGCCATCAGTAGCGGCAAGATGCTGCAGGCGCAAAGTGGGTCAGTTATCTTACTAACCTTGGGCTCAAAGGGCTGCGTCATCCTATCCGATGCAGACCCCATTGAAATTCCTGCACCTCGGGTAGTGGCGGTGGATACAACGGGTGCGGGAGACACCTTCACCGGATGGCTCTGTGCGGGGCGAATGAGGGGGTTGTCACTCGAGGATGCTGCTAGGGAGGCCGTGGATGCCGCCGCTCTTATGGTCACTCGCCTCGGCACAGGAAACGCCCTGCCTACGCGGGCAGAGTATGAAAAATTCGTGAGAGAATAATGTCAGAATAAACTTGGTTAAGACGGAGAAAGCACCCGCCTAGGGACGCATAAGACGAATAAACGCCCTCTTGCATCAAATGCAGCAATATTGGAACGCAGTTTAGCTCCTTGTCCACCCCTAACCGGTTGTAACCAGTTGTAACCAGTTGGGAAAAAGGTGCTTATCCTTCCTATACTCACTACAATTCGAAGAAGGCCCAGTGGGGTTTGGTCGACCATTATATTTTTGGTTCCATCAAAAACGTAACAGTGCATTTTCCCAAAGAGTATCTCGGAATTTTGGTATATATAAGTTAATCGCCGGCACGCAGACTGCGTGCAATTGCAACACAATTTAAATCATCAGCTCTCTGGAGAATTATTGATGGAGAAGAAAATGCGCGTCATCATCGCCGGTGGTGGAACGGCTGGCTGGACGACAGCTCATTGCTTGGCCAAGCGGCTGAGTAATATGCTCGAAATCATTCTAGTGGAATCCGATCAGATTGGAACCGTTGGTGTGGGCGAGGCGACCATTCCTACCATGCGTAGGTTTCATCAGTTTTTTGGAATTGATGAGCGTGAGTTTATGCGTGAAACCCAGGCGACATTTAAGCTCGGCATTGACTTCGTCAACTGGAGTAAGCCGGGCGAAAGTTATATTCACTCGTTCGGTGATATTGGGGAGAGTACCTGGCTGGCTGGATTCCATCAGTATTGGCTGGAAGCTAAGGCTAATGGTTTTGGGGGTAGCTTGGAGGACTATTGTCTCGAATTGAAGGCGGCCCAGGAAGGTAAATTCGCTACAAAAGTTGGTGATAAGTCATTGGCGTATGCTTTTCACATGAACGCAACGGCCTATGCTAAATGGCTGCGCAAAAAAAGTGAGCTACTTGGCGTCCAGCGAGTTGAAGGCAAAATTAATGAAATTACTGTTGATCCAGTGACGGGTAATATTACATCGTTGGAGTTAGAGCATGACAGACAGGTTGCCGGTGATTTTTTTATTGATTGTAGTGGCTTTAGAGGCTTGTTGCTCGGCGATGCATTGGATGTTGAATTCGAGGACTGGAGTCATTGGATAGCCTCTGACCGCGCTTGGGCAGTTCAGACGAAAAAGACTGGACCGCCTGTTCCTTACACAAGTGCGATTGCACATCCTATCGGTTGGCAGTGGCATATTCCTCTGCAAACCCGCACCGGCAACGGTCTTGTTTTTAGTAGCAAATTTTGTTCTGAAGATGATGCTCTTAAAACTTTACTTGGCAATATCACTGGAGAAACAACCACTGAGCCTCGTCTCTTGAAATTTAAAACGGGTCGCCGAATAAATCCGTGGCATAAAAACTGTGTTGCCATAGGCTTAGCGAGTGGTTTTATCGAGCCTCTCGAATCAACCAGCATACATCTGATTAACACCTCACTCGTACGCTTGATGAATCTCTTTCCATTTTCAGGTGAAATGGAGTCGTCAACTGAGCGCTTTAATCGTGAAACTCGCCTTGAGTGGGAGGCGGTACGTGATTTTATCATCCTGCATTACAAGCAAACGCAACGGGATGACAGTGAATTCTGGAATTATTATCGTACTATGGATATCCCGGACAGCCTCGCTCACCGCTTAGAGATTTTTAAGGAAAATGGCTATGTGTGGGAGGATGAAGTGAATTTATTTCGCACGCACTCTTGGGTTCAGGTGATGCTTGGGCAAGGCTTAATCCCAAAAAATCACCATGGTGCAGGTCGCATGTTGCCGCCGAAGGAATTAAAGCGGCAGCTTGATGGGATGATCACTTCTGTAGATCAGGATCTTGCCAAGCTGCCCAGTCACAGTGACTTTATTAAGCAGTATTGCCCGGTGGTAGAGCTGAGTGACAATTAATAAAGATTAAATGCAAGAGATAAAAATTAGGAGATCAGAAAATGAATAAGAATTCAAAAATATTTAAAAAAATATTTCTTTCTATTTCAATATTAATTTTTTCTAGCAGCCTATCTCAATATGCTGGAGCGGCTCATCATGGAGCACATGGCCATAATGCGGAACCATTGAAGGTTTTGATGATTACCGGCGGTGGCCCTTATCACGATTACTACACCCAATTAAGACAGCTCACAGAGGGCTTGACTGATCGCATCGGTAATATTGAGTTCACCATCGATCATGACGAGGGTGCAAATAAACAGGATATGTATTTCAAATTTGAGAGCCTGCAAACAGATGAATGGACACAAAATTTTGATTTAGTTTTATACAACAGTTGTAACCTTCATGTGGCAGAAGGTAATCCTGAGTATGTAGATAAAATTATTCAAGCTCATGTTAAAAGTCAAATACCTGCAGTAATGACACATTGCCCAATGCACTTACATCGAACAAATGCTCCAAATTGGTACAACTTTACTGGAGCTGAGTCTTATGTGCATGAAGTTGTTAATACTCCTTTTACGATAGAGTTACTTGAGCCTAATAATCCCATTATGGTCAATTTCCCTGATACTTGGCGGACTCCGAATGGGGAGCTCTATATGCCTGTTGAGTTAAAAGATAATGCTACTCCACTGGCGCGTGCTTATGGCGCAGAACCCGCTGAATTTTTTCCTATAGCTTGGACTCATGAATATGAAGGGGTTCGAGTATTCAGTAGCACTTTGGGCCACCACAATGTGACTATGGGTTCCGATGTAAATCTAAATCTAGTAGCAGCTGGATTGCTGTGGGCAGCTGGCAAGCTTAGTGATGATGGCTCTCCATCTAAAGGGTATTCAGGTGAGAGAGGATTGGGATGGATCTCCTTGCTTAAAGGAGGAACCCTACATGGTTGGCGCGCTACCCAGACAACTGATTGGTCTTCATTTAGTTGGTGGGATGGAAAAGATATTTGGCCCTCAAAAGAAAATATGGGTACTGATTCTTTTAAACTTGTTGCTGGTAAAGCTGAACATTTGTTGCGTATGCCAAAGCATGACGCTCCTGACCCTGATGTGTATTTAAATACTATTCTTGTTGAGGGGCCACAAAGTAACTTATTTTATGTAGGGCCGATTGATGGCGGTGATTTTAAAAATTTCGAATTCAAAGTTGATGTATACACCTCTCCCGGTTCAGCTTCAGGAATCTATTTTCATACCCGTTATAAAAATGATGGACGTCCTGTTTATGGTTATGAGGCTCAAATTAATGCTAGTCGGCGTGGTGAGAGCAAGACCGGTAGCTTGGTTGGGGTAAGCGAAGTGAAGACCACCTCACATACAGATAACGAATGGTTTAGTTATTACATAAAGGTTGATGGCAAGAAAGTAACAATAAAAGTAAATGGCGAAACAGTTAATGAGTTTACTGAACCAGATGATGCAGAAGGACCGGCCAGTCTCCGCCGGGGGACAATTGCTATGGAATCTATAAGTTCAAAAAATAGTCGCGTTCAGTTTCGTAATCCGATGATTCGTCCATTACCAGATAATAATTAAAGAGAGCCTGAATTATGAAAAGTATCAAGGTATTAATGTTTTGCTGTTTTGCTGTTCTTTCAACAGCCAGTCTGGCACAGCGGGATTTTAGTCAGATTGAAATCACCACACACCGTCTGGCCGACAATCTTTACTATCTAAAAGGCGCGGGTGGCAACATCGGCGTGTCAGTGGGTGAAGACGGGGTTTTCCTCATAGATGACCAGTTTGCCCCGCTGACGGAAAAAATTCTTGCCGCCATCCAGGTCGTCACCGACCAGCCGGTGCGATTTTTATTCAACACTCACCATCATGGTGATCACACTGGGGGAAACCAGAACCTGGGCAAAGCGGGAGTTGTGATAGTGGCCCATGAGAATGTCAGGGTCTTATTGAAAAATGGGCTCACCAGCGGCGATCTCGACCGGCTTCTCACCACGGACCAGCGCGCCGGACTGCCGGTACTCACCTATACGGACTCGGTGCGCTTTCATCTGAATGGCGAGAATATCCACGCCTTCCATAACGGCCCCGGCCATACCAATGCTGATTCCTTCGTGCATTTCCAAAACGCCAACGTTATACATACCGGAGACGTTTTTAGGACCACGGGTTACCCCTTTGTGGACGGCAACGCTAGCGGCAGTTTCCTGGGTATCGTGGCGAGTTATGAAATGCTGCTGGAAATATCCAATCCGGACACGGTTTTCTTGCCCGGACACGGTGTACCCAGCAGCCAGGACGATGTCAGAGAGCAGTTAGATATGCTTTACACCATTCGTGACCGGGTGCAGGCCGGCATCAATGGCGGCCTGAGCCTAGGGCGCATTCAATCGGACAACCCCACCGCCGAATACGACGCCCGTTGGGCCGGCGGCAAAGTTAAAGGCCCGGATCTGGTGGCAGTGATTTACAACGAGTTGATATCGAATTTTCGTCAGAAGATGCGTCGCGAGATATAAATAAATAGGGGCGCGAAGTTCTAGCTGAATGCTGTCAACGGGCTTGACCGCGGCATGCGAGATTGCCTGCATGTGAGTAGCTGCAGGGCTTGCCGGAGGAGGCGGGAATGCGTCTTCCCGCAGACGGGAGTGCAGTTATTTAGATTGGGCTTTTGCGGTTAGACTCGCTCCCGTGATTCTTTACGGCTTACAAAAATAAATCCAAAAAGGGTGTAGCTCTAAGTGGAAAGGCAAAAGTTTTCGTCAAAATATACTTCGACTTTGACTTTTATTGGTGTTGCTGTGGGCCTTGGAAACGTCTGGCGATTTCCCTACATGATGGGCGAATACGGCGGATCAGCTTTCCTAATTGTCTATCTTTTGTTCACAATATTTCTGGCTGTTCCAGGCTTGACGGCCGAATGGACGCTTGGCCGAGCGACGGGTAAAGGGCCTATCGGTGCACTATCAAGCGTTTTTGGCACAACTTGGGGGCGTCGAATTGGCGGTTTGATCGTATTCACGATGATAGTGTCGACGTCTTACTACCTCGTTGTCATTGGGAACATTACATTTACGGCATTGTTCTCGATATTTAATGGCTTTTCTGAATCAACGATTGCGGAATTCGACGGGCAGATGTCAAATGGCTGGCTGCAGTACGTTTTTGCACTGGTCGTATTGGGGTTTGCAATGCTGGTCCTACATTTAGGTGTCAATAAGGGCATCGAATCGGTGAGCCGCCTTTTCGTTCCCTTTTTTGCACTCGTCATTTTATACCTAGCTGTAAACGCTTTGTTTCTGCCCGGCGCACTGGCTAAGGTAGCCGATTTTCTAAAGCCAGATTTTTCTGTGTTGACCGCAGAGCATATATTCGCCGCACTAGGTCAATCGTTTTTCTCTGTCGGTCTCGCTGGAACGATAATGGTTATTTATGGTTCCTATATGCCGGCCGACCAAAATATGCTGAAAACGGCATCATTTACCGCCCTAGGAGATGTCGGTGCAGCGATTTTAGCATCGCTATTTATTGTTCCGACAATACTCGTATTCAATCTCGATCTGTCACAAGGACCAACACTGGTTTTTTCAACCCTGCCAAAATTATTTAGTGTGATGGCGGGCGGCAGAGTCCTGGGCAGCTTCTTCCTGCTTGCGCTTTGCCTGATCGCATTTCTTTCGGCGATTGGTGCTCTCGAAGCAATTGTTGGCAGTATCAGTGAGGAGATGAAACTGCGATCCAGTCGCGGTATTGTCATCCTAATCATCCTACTAATCGAAGCAGCAATAATGCTGCCAAGCTCTTTGGAGCCGGAATTCATTGGCGTGCTGGACTTAATTTTTGGTTCTGGAATGCAAATGCTCGGTAGTGCAATCGCTATGACTACGGTGGCATGGGGGCTTGGTCGACTCGTCACCAAGGCGCAGATTTTCGGATCGGCGGATAGACCTTGGCACGATACATATTTTGCGTGGTTGAAGTGGGTTCTGCCAGGCGTGATACTCATTGTGCTGGTTAACTACCTAGTCAGTAATCTGTAATTAAGGAATTGATATGACACGAAGTTTTTCGACAAGGGCGATCCACGAGGGCGAAGGCGGGGACAAGACGACAGGCGCACACAATACGCCGATTTATCAAACAGCTACTTTTGCTTTCGAACGAGCGGAGGATTTCGCAGCGGCTATTGAGATTGCAGTTGATCCAGATCGAATGAATCCTCTAGATAACTTTTTTTATTCTCGTACCTCCAATCCAACAAATGCCGCATTAGAAAAAAAACTGGCTTCGCTCGAGTGCGCAGAAGGTGCCCTAGTCACTTCATCGGGAATGTCTGCCGTGGCTATCTCGATCATGATTTCGGCAAAGTCTGGCGATCATGTCATTGTGACTGATGATCTTTTTGTCATAAGTAAGCAGTTTTTCGAACAGGATTGCCCGGCGATGGGGATCGAAGTGTCGATGTTTGATGTTCGCGACATTAATCAGGCGCGAGCTGCTATTAAAACGAATACGACGGCTATTTTTATTGAGACTGTGACAAATCCGAATATCTACATTGCAGATCTCGCTGCTTACAAAGAGATATCCGATGAACACGGACTCACGCTTATAGTAGACAATACGTTTTTGAGCCCTTACCTCTGTAGACCTATCGAGCAAGGAGCAGACATTGTTCTGCACTCTGCAACTAAGTACATCAGTGGCCATGGAGATACGATTGCTGGCGTACTTTCGGGCACGCGGGATACAATTGATCGTGCTCGCATAAAGATGGATGCGTTTGGGCAGTGTCTTAGCCCGCTTGCGGCATGGCTTATCATGCGTGGTGTTAGGACGTTATCGCTGCGAATGCGCCAGCATGCCGAAAATGGCCAGGCACTGGCGGAATATCTTGCGATGCATCCTAAGGTGGAGTGGGTAAAATATCCGGGCCTATCAAGTCATTCACAACATGAGTTGGCAAAAACGTCTTTACCGAATGGATATGGCGGTATTTTAAGCTTCAGAATAAAAGGCGGACTCGATGAGATGAATCGGTTCGCAAATAGTCACAAATTGTTCGCCAAGGGAGTAAGTCTTGGTGATGTGTGTACTTTAATTTACCCACAGAAATGGCGAGATAATTTGATTCGTGTCTCTGTTGGCTGTGAAGATATTAGTGACATTATTGAAGAATTTGAGGCTGCATTATTGAATCTGTGATGCTCTCTATCGATGCCGGGCGTTCCATTCGAAAACCATCACAGTAAATGACGACGCCATGCAAAATTATGTGCATTTGCCCTAGCACTGTCCATGCTGAAGCCTTGACGATTCTTTAGCGCAAATGCTTGAGCACGTTTTGTGCTGTCAGGAGACTAACGCGCTGATTGGCTTCTGCGGTAATCCCGGCAATGTGTGGCGTGAGCAATAGATTAGGAACTCCACCAAACGCAGCTCCACTTTCACTGCCCAGTGGTTCGGACTCAAAAACATCGAGTGCCGCGCCTCCAAGTCGGTCCTCGCGTAATGCTTCGATTACTGCGCTTTCATCGACGATACCACCTCGTGCGGTGTTGATGAGTATGGACCCCACGCGCATGCTGCGGATGAACTCGACGCCGATCAGATGACGCGTTTCGTCTGTTAATGGCACGTGGACACTGATGACGTCGCAATCTGCAGCGAGGTCGGCCAATGTCGCGCGGCGAACGTTTGACCAGGCAGGATCGTGTGCCGCCAAATATGGATCAAACGCGTAAATGTCCAGCCCGAGTGCGCTGGCGCGAGCTGCGACCTCCCTGGCAATTGAACCGAACCCAATAAGCCCCAATCGTTTACCGGATATCTCTCGGCCCATTAGATCAGTACGCGGCCACTCACCCGCTATCATGCGATCAATCGCGCTCCAGGCGCCACGCAAAAGAACGAGTGCAGCGGTGATTGTGTACTCCGCGACTGCGACATCATTTGCCCCTGTTGCAGGGCAGACGACGACATTGCGTGACTTGCAGGCCTCAAGGTCAATATTATCGAGCCCTACACCCAAGCGGCCGACAACCTGGAGATTCGGCGCATGCTCAAGGAGTTCGTTATTAACTTGTGTACGGTTACGTACGATGATGGCACGCGCCTCTGCAAGAGTCTCGAGTAATGCGATGCGATCATCGACGAGAGTTGGATTGTATTGCACATCAAAATTATCCAGCACCTCAAGTGCAATATCCTTGTCCATGAATTCTGAAATAACGATGTCAGGCAATTTGTGCTCTAGAATTGACAATTGTAGTAATCTCTTTGTGAAGTATCGGCGAAATTAGCAGACCGCTGTTAATCGCTTTCTGACGATATTCGAGCCGCGTCGTGCTTCGTAATCAGGCATTATCTGTGTGGTTGATTGCTGCAATTTTAGTGTCTCGATTAAACTAGGAACAATCAGGATTAGGATCATAATTAAATCTTATATGCGATACGCGGCATGTTGTCTATGCGATCAATGTCAGTTGATCCGACAGCGCCAAAGTCGCACCGAGTGAGGTAATTTACGTGGCGAGTGTGCTTTGTATTGGTCATGCTGTACAGGACCTCGTGTTTTCGGTTGACGCGATGCCCGCTAATGCCGACAAGTATCGCGCATCCGATTTCGAAACGCTGGGCGGCGGCCCTGCTGCCACGGCTGCGGTGGCGATTTCGAGGCTTGGCGGCTCGGCGCGACTAGCGACTCGAGTAGGCGATGACATGCTGGCGGATCTCATCATCGTTGAATTAGAGAGCTACGGTGTCGATTGCACACTGGTGCGGCGCATGGGTGGCCGGCACTCTTCGACCTCTGCCGTATTTGTTGATAGCGCTGGTGAGCGCATGATTGTTAATTATCTCGATAGTTCAATGGATGCCGATCCAAAATGGCTAGAAGCGCACCTCCCTCTAGATGTAGCTGCGATACTCACAGATACACGTTGGCCGGAAGGCGCGCTGCTTGGCCTGAACCTGGCAAGGCGGAATGGCATACCAGCTATTCTGGACGCGGATTTGCCGGTGCCAGCGGACGGGGAGCTGGTCAGGGCCGCGACGCACGTGGCGTTCTCGGCGCGTGGGCTTGCCGAATTTTCCGGAATCGAAAATGCCGAGGTCGCACTTCGTTCTGTGCATCAGCAGACCGGGACATGGTGCTGCGTGACGCTGGGCTCGCAAGGATTGCTGTTTATCGACGATGATGAGCTTAGTCGTTTGCCGGCATTCGACATTGCGGTTCGTGACACCTTGGGGGCTGGCGATGTCTGGCATGGCGCCTTCGCGCTGGCGTTGGCGGAAGGAAAACCAACAAGCGATGCGGTGACATTTGCGTCAGCCGCCGCTGCCTTGAAAGTTCAGAATGGTGGGGGTCGTGCCGGTTGTGCGAGTCGTGAAGACGTTGAAGACTTCTTACAACAACATGGGATGGAGAAAAAATCGTGACACTTAAGTTTGGCGTGATCGCGTTGGCGCGGACAACGTTTGATATGGAATTCGCCGAAGAAACAAAAAACAAGGCGTTCGCGGCGCTCGATGCGGCGAGTATCGCGACCGTCGGACCGCGCACGCTTGCCTGCGATGCCGAGCAGGCCGAAGCAGCGCTGGCTGAAATCGACGCCCAAGGCGATATCGATCTGCTACTAATTGTGCAAATTACATTCACCGATGCTTCTATGACGATAGAAATGGCCAGACAGAGCGACGTCCCTGTAGCGATCTGGGGTGTCCCAGAGCCAAGAATTGGTGGCCGTCTGCGGCTCAATTCTTATTGCGGTATCAACCTCGCGGCGCATGCGTTGGGCAAAGCGGGCATCAACTATCGGTGGCTTTTTTCGTCACCTGATGCAGCTGGCACCAAGGACGAGCTGACGAGACTCGCCGCTTCGTCGAACGGCTCGCAGGTATCTGTCGAACAGTGTGAATACAGAGCCAGCGCCACTGCCGATCGGGTAGTGGAAAAGCTTGGCGGAGCACGTGTGAGTGTTATCGGTGAACATCCAGCTGGGTTTGATACCTGCGAATTCGACGCCAATGAACTACATGAGTTGACCGGCGTCTCAGTCAATCAAGTAAAACTCGACGACGCTTTCGAGAAAGCGCGGTCGGCACCGGCCGTGCGTGCGAATGCACATCGTGCTGAAGCTGCGAAATCGTTGGCCGGGCTCGATGATGTCGATCAGAAACAGCTCGATCGATCGTTTCGCTTGCTGTGTGCGCTGGAAGATATCGTTGACGAGAACAAGGCCGATAGTATCGCTGTTCGTTGCTGGCCCGAGACATTTGTTGATTATGGCTGCGCAGCATGTGGACCGATGGCAATGATGAACCAGGCTGGTATTCCAAGCGCATGTGAGGCCGATGTTTATGGGTCAGTCACGACTCTAATGCTTCAGGAGCTAGCCAACGAGCCGGTATGGATGGCCGATCTTGTGGATGTCGATGAGTCTGATAACACTGCGGTGCTTTGGCATTGTGGTCTGGCTCCACTGTCGATGTGTGACCCTGAGGTGCAAGCCGAGGCGGCCATTCATACGAATCGCAAAATGCCGCTCCTACACCAGTTTCCGCTCAAACCTGGACGGGTTACCCTGGCGCGTTTGTCACAAGCAAAGAACGAGAAAAAGCTGATGATTGCGGGCGCCGAAGTGCTGCGGGCACCCATGGCGTTCACAGGTACCTCCGGCGTTATTCGCTTCGATAAAGGGGTCGCCGAGGTTTGCGCCACGATCATGGACGAAGGGCTAGAGCATCACTTTTCGCTCGCCTATGGCGATCACTTGGACTCGCTGCGGCAAGTCGCGAATCGTCTGCATCTTCCTGTTTTACAGATAGCTTGAGCCATGATCACAGCGATAGACACAGTGTTGCGCAAAACCCTCAGGATGTTGTCGGCTATCAACGAATGGACCGGCATAACCGCCCGAAATTCCGCGGGCATGTTACTGATAGCGATGACGGCTATTGTCCTTATACAAATCGTGTTTCGCTACGTACTGAATGACTCGTTAATCTGGACCGAAGAGGTATCGAAGACGCTGATGGTCTGGGGGGCGTTTCTCATCGCACCCTGGGCTTATCGCAATGGCGCCAACGTCAGTATCCAGATGTTTACAGACGAACTACCACTTACCTTGCAGCGACTGTTGCAACTCGCACTGAATTTGCTCGTCATCTGGATCATCGTTGTGTTCTGGTCAGAGAGTTTCGGCATGATCGATCGTGGCTTCTCGATTAAGGCCGCAAGCCTGCCAGTGCAAGTCGGCTGGTTCTTCATCGTGGTTCCGTTCGCCTTCGGCGCAATGCTTCTGGTAGGCGTTGAACTTCTCATCCGCGATATGCTCGCATTGCTTCATCCGAAAGAAGAGTTCGAAATTGCCGGCGCGGGCGAAATCATGGAAGGTAAGTAGCCGCCATGGCTTTGTCGTATTTCTGGATATTCATTTTCCTGATGGCCGCGGGAATGCCAGTCGTATTTGCGCTGCTGGTCGGGCCCGGCCTTAGTCTGGCTTTTGAAGGAGACCAGGTTTTCTTCAAAGCTCTGTTGTCGCGCCTATACAGTGGCATGGACTCCTACCCACTCATGGCGCTGCCGTTTTTCATACTTGCCGGGCAGATCATGAATTCCGGTGGAATCACCCGCTCAATCGTTGATTTCAGCCAGTCGATGATAGGCCATGTGCGGGGTGGACTGGCTCAGGTCAACATCTTGTCGTCCGTCCTTTTTGCAGGGCTTTCGGGATCGGCCGTTGCTGATGCCTCGGCTCTCGGAAAAATATTTATTCCAGTGATGGAAAAGAGTGGCTATTCACGATCGTTTGCGGCCGCGATTACGGCCGCATCGTCAGTCATTGGCCCGATTATCCCACCATCGGGAATCATGATTCTCTATGCGTTCATCATGAACGTGTCCGTTGCCGGGCTTTTCGCGGCAGGACTTGTGCCAGGGCTGATGATTTCGGTTGGCCTGATGATCGTAACCAGTTTCATCTCGAAAAAGCGCAACTACCCGGTCGCGAGACGCAAGGCAACCTGGCGAGAACGCGGCCAGTCATTTCGTAAAACGGCACTGGCGCTGCTAACACCGATCATTTTGTTAGGCGGTATTCTTGCGGGCATATTTACGCCAACAGAAGCGGCGGCTGTTGCTGCTTTTTACGCCCTGTTCATTACATTATTCTTAACTCGCACACTGCGTTTCAAAGAATTGCCGTCCATCTTCATCGAGTCGGCAGTGCAGTCGGGCGTTATCCTATTACTCGTCGGCGCGTCTGTTGTGTTCGCCTGGCTCATAACGGTATCGGGCCTGGCCGGGATGGTCGCCAACGGCATGATGCAAACAAGTGATAATGTCTATGTCTTACTTTTTCTCGCCAACCTGTTCCTGTTCATCGTCGGCATGTTTCTTGATGCCGGTCCCGCCGTCCTGATTCTCGGACCGGTACTGGGGCCGCTGTTTGTGGCTATGGGCATCGACCCGATTCATTTTGCGGTCGTGATGTGCGTCAACGTGACCGTCGGTCTGGCCACGCCGCCCATGGGTCTAGTGTTGTTCGTGGCGGCTTCGGTTTCAAAGGAGCGAGTCGAAACGATTGCGCGCCAGATGCTGCCGTTCCTCGCTGTTGAGGTTACCGTAATATTTCTCATTACCTACTTCCCGGCACTATCAATGACGCTACCGCGGCTACTCGGCTTCGCAGAGGATTAAACAGATGAGCAAAAGACAGGTATTGCTTTCAATATTCGTCGCGCTTTTTGTCGCGTCAGTTGGCGGCACGGTCGTTTCACGCAGCGATTCGAACGCCGACTACACGATTCGATTTTCGTTTCTCGGTTCGCCCGAAGACGAAGATTACGATGGTGCGTTGGTATTCAAACAATATGTAGAGAGCCGCAGCAATGGCCGCGCGGAAGTAGAGATTTATCCATCCGGCCAGTTTTGTTCCAACGAGCGTGAGTGCCTCGAGGGAATGCAAACCGGTGTGCTGCAGGTGTTCATGTTAACTACCGGCAGCCTGGGCAGTATCTTCGGCCCCGGCCAGGTTCTCGACCTGCCGTATACGTTTCGCGACGATGCCGTGGCCGAATGCGTGCTTGACGGACCGATTATCGCCGATTTGCGAAGGGCGATTCTCGATTCCAACATGCCCATTCGACTCATGACCGTATCGAATACGGGTGGTTGGCGGAATTTCGCGTCAACCAACGCGCAGATCCGGTCGCCGGCGGATATCAGCGGTCGGAAATTCCGCACGATCTCTGCGCCCGTTCAGCAGGAACTGGTGCGGCAACTCGGTGGTAACCCGACACCAGTCGCTTGGTCGGAGGTCTACACAGCCCTTGCCACAGGCGTTGTCGAGGGTACTAAGAACGGCATCCAGGACATTGTCGGCATGAAGCTGCACGAGCAAATCAAGTTTGTAACGCTAGATGGCCACAGTTATATGGGCGGCATGTGGTGGTTCTCAGAAGTAAGTTGGCAGGAACTCCCATCCGACATACGGCGCATCGTTTATGACGGTTTTCAGGAATTAAAGACTGTTACGCGCGGCATCATCAAGCGTCGTGAAATCGATGCTTACCGTGAGTTCGAGGAGTCCGGTGGAACGCTGTACGTGCCCACGGCCGAGGAAAATCTGCAGTTTCGTGAAGCGGCCAGTGGCATGCGCGATTGGTATGTGGAGCAGTACGGTAATGAGTGGCTAATGAAGCTCGACACCGCGATCGCTGTTTGTGAATTACAAATCGATGCCGCGTATGAGAGTGCGGTAAGCGACTAATTAAAAAACCTAATCTCAAAGAGGCCAGTCAGAGTTGATCTAGGCCGTTCTGTTCGAGCAAGTCCCGTATCTCGACCGGCTCGCCGCTGGCTACTGAGGTTTCTGCTGCAACACCGACTACCACTGACCAGAACGCGTCCATCGCCGTTGGCCCGTCGCTTCTGCCGTTGTCGATGCTGTCGACGAAATGCACATGCTCGAAGAACGTTGCACCGTTGTGGCCGGACTCTTCGATGGCCACGGGGTAACTCGGTGTCATCATGCGAGACGGATAAGTCTCGCCGCCAAAGATTTCGAGCTGTGACTTCAGCGCGTTCCCCGGCAGAAAGTCCTGATTCTCCGATGCACGTAGCCGGCCAATATCGCCACAGAGGACGATTTCCTCGTAAAACATCGGCGCGAACATTGCGAGCCCGAAGCTACCGCGCACGCCGTTTTCATACTCGATGACAACCATTGCATTGTCGAGGATGTCCGACTTGCCTCTCTCGTGCTCAAATTCTTTGAAGTTAACCGCCATGCTGCCGGTCGCAAATACACGCTTGGGTCTTGATCCTGCAAAGAGATTGATCAAATCAAAATAGTGGCAGCATTTTTCGACGAGCGTGCCGCCCGAATATCGTGAGAACTTGTTCCATTGACCTATTTTGTCGAGGAACGCCATGCGGTGCTCCATCATGCTGACGACTTTGATGTCGCCAAGCGTCTTGCGCTCCAGCGCCTCGTGAATGGCCTCGGTGTAGATCGCCTTGTAGCGATACTGCAACCCAACCTGAAAGATCCCGTCATAGATACTTGCAATCTGCGCGATCTCGTAAGCATCCGCAATGGTGGTTGCAACCGGCTTCTCGACCAGAATGTGCTTGCCAGATTTCGCCGCACTTCGAACTATGTCAATGTGCGTATAATTCGGCGTGCAGATTATCAGGCCATCGACATTCGGGTCAGAACAAGCTTCCTCGATAGACGCATATAACTTAAGCGGCTCATCGTTATGAATAGCGTGTGCGTCTTTGGCATTCTCAACACTTAACGGCTCGGGATCGTACACACCATTTATTGTTGCGCGACCCTCAAAATTGGTGACACGGATGTGCTCCTGGCCCATTGTGCCGGCACCGATTACATTAAACCGATACTTGGGCGCGTCGCTCGCAAACAGGTACTTATCTTGGTCGGCGACAAGATTGGTATGGCCATAGCGACTCGCGAAATCGCGACTCCAGAATTCATTTCCCTTTGACATCAGCGTAATCCGATTGGCGTTGACTTGATCGACCCAGACGGCCGGAGTCTCGACCTACAGATTATCATGGTGCTGCAGTTTTTTGGCTACTCTCGGGCCGCAACATGGCTTAGCTCTCAACCCCGGTGTAACCGCCTCAAAATTCGGCGTCATTGGACCGCCAGTAACTGCTTAATAAGTGTATCGGTGACGCTCAGCCAGCCGCTATAAAGTGATAGCGCGTCGTCTGCGAATAGCGCTCGCCCGACTCAAGCAGCGTACTGGGAAAGGTGGGTTGATTGGGTGTATCAGGAAAATGCTGGGGCTCGAGGCACAGGCCGCGGTACGGTGCGAACGGCGGTCCAAGTTTCTGCCCACCGTATATCTGAAGCCCGGGGCACGTTGTTGTCATCCGCAAGCAAAGGTCGCCATTCGGGCTCTCAAGCTCTGCACAGCCGTCAGATTCGTCCAGAATATAATTGAAATCCACACCGCCGGTGCGCACGACAAGCGGGTGCCGCGACTCAATGACATCACACAGCGCCACTGGCTGGCGCAAATCCAGTCCAGAGCCAGTAATATCGAGGAAATCACCAGTCGGTAGAAGCTCTTCATTGACCTGCAAGATTTGCCGGCTGGCAATATGCAAGCGGTGTCCAAGCACGTCGGCATCGCCAGCCGCGAGATTGAAATAGGCATGGTTGGTCATATTTACATGTGTCGGCCGGTCAGTTTCAGCTTCCATCTGGATCACGAGCTCGCGCTCATCCGTCCAGCGATAAGTGACGCTCGCCTCGAGCGTTCCGGGGTAGCCCTGATCACCATCCGCTGACCGCAGCAGAAACCGTACTGTATCGTCAGGGACTGCTGCATCGATTGACCAGTACCTACTGTGAAAGCCATCCGCACCGCCATGCAAATGGTTCTCCCCATCGTTGACATCAAGCGGATAGTTAACGCCACCGAGTTTGAAGTGTGCACCGGCAATACGGTTGCAGGTACGCCCGGCGGTCGCGCCCATGAAGTAAGGGTCGGTCAGGTAACCCGCATTATCTTTATAACCGCAAATTACGTTGCGGGTGCCGTCCGGTAGCTGCAATTCGATGCGTGTCAGTCGAGCACCGTAATTCAGCAACGTGACACAGTCGCCGCGGGCATTTCGCAATACCCGCTCCGCCAGACTGTCCGGGCTCCGCTGCGTCATCGGGGGTGCCTGTACAAATTACGATGCTCGCTCATGAGACGCTCAGGGCTTCGCCCGAAATATGAAGTCATTCATGACATTCTCAACCCATTCCTGCCGGCCACTTTGCTTGCGCGGCTCGCCCTGTTTCGCGGCATATTCACGAAGATCCGAGAGAGATAACAGACCCTTGGCAAATGCCTGGCCCTGCCCGCTATCGAAACTGGCATAGCGCTCGCGGCGAGAATCAACCAGCGAGGAATTCTCGAGGATTTCGTGGGCAATGAGCAAGCCGCGTGCATATGAATCCATGCCGCCGATATGCGCGATAAACATGTCTTCCAAATCGGTCGATTCACGCCGGAGTTTCGCATCAAAATTCAGTCCACCGGTCTTGAAGCCACCGTCTTCGAGTACGATAAGCATCGCCTGCACCGTATCGTAAAGGTCAGCCGGGAACTGGTCCGTATCCCAACCATTCTGAGGATTGCCGCGATTGGCATCGACCGAGCCAAGCATGCCGGCATCCGTACACATTCTGAGCTCGTGAGCGAATGAGTGACCCGCCAGCGTAGCGTGATTGGCTTCCACATTGACCTTAAAATCGTCGGCAAGTCCATGTTGTCGGAGAAAACCAATGACGGTCTGGGAGTCGACGTCATACTGGTGATACATGGGCTCCATCGGCTTGGGCTCAATTAAGAACGCGCCGTTAAAGCCGATCGAGCGGCCATAGTCGCGGGCCATACCAAGGAACCTCGCCATGTGTTCCAACTCGCGGCCAGTATCGGTATTAAACAGTGCGGAATACCCCTCGCGACCACCCCAAAATACAAAGTTTTCTCCGCCGAGTTCGACCGTCGCATCCAACGCAGCCTTAACCTGGGCGCCCGCCTGCGCGACGACATCGAAGTTCGGGTTGGTCGATCCACCGTTCATGTAACGCGGGTGCGAGAACAAGTTCGAAGTGCCCCACAGCAACTTGATCCCAGTTTCCTTCTGCCGTGGTTTGACACGCCCGACTAGGTGCTGCAGGTTTTTCTCACTTTCGGCAACACTCGCGCCTTCGGGAGCCAAGTCACGATCATGAAAGCAAAAGTAAGGCACCGTCATTTTGCTAAAAAACTCGAACGCAGCGTCAAGCCTTTCTTCTGCCGCCTCGAGTCGGTCGGTACTCTCATTCCAGGGATGGGAGCGCGTGCCAGGACCAAAGGGATCGGCACCGTCAGCGCAAAACGTGTGCCAGTAGCAGACAGAAAAACGCAGATGCTCGGACATGGTCTTGTTGCCGACCACGCGATCCGCATCGTAAGCTTTGAATGCTAGGGGGTTATCAGACTCCGGGCCCTCATACTCTATACGTGGAATGCCAGGAAAATACTCGCGATTGCCAATCCAGGGTCGCACACTCATGATCTTGCTCCGTCTATTTCGAATAATGATGCCACGCTCGCTACCGCGTCCCGGTAGGTTGCATAGCCTTCAGCATAGCGATCGGATGTTGCTTCATCGGGCATACAAGCTAAATCCGACCGCTGTTTAATGTGCTCACTAGTAATGTCGCCGATGTTACGTTCAGAATTATGCTGACGCTCCAATATCCAAAGTGCGTGCAGTGCAGCACCAAACGAAGCGCCTTCGTCCTGCGCGAGCAGTACGACCGGCAGACGACAAATATCAGCCACAATCTGGCGCCAGACTCGACTGTTGGCGCCGCCTCCAGTCAACACAATTTCCGATGACTCAATGCCCAACCGGCGTAGTTCATCAAGTCCGAAGCGCAACCCATAGGTTACACCCTCAACAGTCGCCCGCAACAGGTGTCCTTTCTCGCAGTTTTCCGAATTTAGTCCCAGCACGCTCGCAGTAGCGCGCGGCAAGTTTGGTGTACGTTCGCCGGTGAAGAATGGTAGAACAATCAAGCCCTCAGAAGCGGCTGGTACGGCATCAATCGCTGCATCAAAGCCAGCATTAACGATTGCTAGTGGCTGCTTCATTAATTCGGTGGCAAGCGTGCAATTCATTGTGCAAAGAAGGGGCAACCATCCACCAGTCGAACTGCAAAACGCGGCGATATTCCCTTGCGGATCAATAATTGGTTTATCTGAATAAGCAAACAACGTTCCTGAAGTTCCAAGACTCATCGTCAGCTTACCTGGCACGACATTACCAGTACCAATCGCTGCCATCATATTATCGCCGCCACCCGGTGCTACTGGAACACCAGCTGGTAAACCAAACTCCTGTGAAAATGAAGACGTGGTATGCCCAATCACTTCCCCAGGCTCAACCAGCTCTGGCATGCAATTCGCCAGGTCCCGTGTTGGGTCAACGGCTCGCAGCAACTCACTACTCCAGCGGCGATTCCGCACATCGAGTAACGCCGTGCCTGATGCATCGCCGTATTCCATAATCACACGATCCGTCATAATAAAATTAATGTAATCGTGCGGCAGCAGCACTTTTGCCATGCTTCGGTACTTACGTGGATGATGCTTGCGTAGCCAGCGAATCTTCGGAGCAGTGTAACCGGTCAGTATTGGATTTCCGACAAGCTCGATGCAGCGCTCGCGCCCACCACAAACCTCCATGATCTCATCAGCTTCCTGTTGAGTCTCGGTATCACACCACAGTTTTACCGCATGCAGTACCTCACCATTATCATCTATCGGCACAAAGCCATGCTGTTGCCCAGAAACTGCAACTGCGCGCACTGACATGCGAATATCTTCACTAACCTGCTGCAATGACTGCTGTAACGCCGCCAACCACCAACTCGCTTCCTGTTCAGCCCTACCAGATTCATCGCGAATTACTTCTAGCGGCGCGGATGCCGAGGCGACAACTTTGCGAGCCTTATAGTCATAAAAAACAACTTTCAGGCTTTGTGTACCAAGATCTATGCCAAGTGTGGTATCCATCGTATGTCGTGTTACTCCCGCTACCAATAGAAAATGCCGCCGTCTTCGAGTCGATTGACCAGCAGGCCCTCCTCATGAAAAAACGAGAATACCCAGACGTATCTGGCCGGCATCATAGTTTATATTCTCGTTGATGCAAAGCAATTCAATGAGGCGCTCGATCTTGCCTATAGTTGCTATTCGAGCGCTTGATAAACCAACGTCTTAAACCGATCAGTTATGTCGCTCTCATTCGGTCGAACCTGAGTCATAATGACACCGAGTATTTGTTCTTTTGGATCAATCCAAAATGATGTATTAAATGCGCCTCCCCAGCTGTAAGTACCTGGAGTGCCGAGCTCACCTACCATGCCAATATCGCCAATGACCTTGAATCCTAGACCAAAATCCACGACGCCATCACCATTCATATCCATCCTTGGAGCGCGCATAAGCTCGACAGACTTTCTCCCTAACAATCGCTTGCCATGAAGCTCACCGTTATTTAAAAGCATTTCAATAAAATGGGAATAATCGGATGCTGTTGATGACAAACCAGCGCCGCCAGAAAAGTATGTCATCGCACCTGAAATCGGATAATTAGTATTAGCTTGGTCCGTGATGGAATCATCAGTATCGGAATCATTAGTATAGGAAATTAACTCGCCACCATCATTCGCATACAAAGTTACCAATCGATCATATTTATCTTCTGATAAATAGAAGGAAGTGTCATGCATTTCTAGTGGTAGAAAAATTTCATTAAGAAAATAATCGTTCAAAGGTCGGCCAGACACTACCTCTATCAGATAGCCCAAAACATCGGTACTAAGTCCATAATTATACCGACTGCCAGGGTCAAACAGCAGCGGCAATTCAGCAAGTTTAGCCATCTGTAATGCCAGGCGTTCATCCTGATCAGTAAGCCCGTCGATAATGCCATTGGCAATATAGGTTTTTTGTATGGGCGAGGGTATAAAAGGATATCCAAGACCTGAAGAATGTGTAAGCAAGTCAATGATTCTTATCTCGCGGCTCGCGGCCCGAGTTTTCATCACAGCATCATTTTCATCGACCGTAACCAAAACCTGAGGATTCTTAAAGGCTGGTAAGTAATTTGAAATTGGATCATTTAATTGAAAAAATCCTTTCTCATATAATTGCATCACGCCGACAGTGGTAATCGCCTTCGTCATAGATGCAATGCGAAAAATTGCGTCATTTCGCATTAGCTTCTCTGCTTCTATGTCGGAAAAACCGAAGCTTTTGTGATAAATCCTCTGGCCTTTTCTTGAAACCAAAGCGACCGCTCCAGGAATCTTGCCAGCCTCAACCTCAGCAATGATTGCCGCATCAATTCTATTCAGACGTTCATCAACAATACCTGGCCGTAAAACAGGAGAGCTAACGTGAAACGAATCAGCTTTTTTTCCTGGCATGCCAGGCCAATCGAAACTAGAGCCCGCCTCAACCGCACAACCAGAAACAAGCCATGGCATAACTAAATAAAATATTACTTTATTCACTACATATCCTTTATTTGGCACTTATTTCGCTATTTCGATCACTGTTCGGAACAATGCACCTATCAACATTCGATTCCAAACCTGTAGCCACAGATTGCATGGCCATATCCATAGAATTAATGACGCCGATCTTGGGCCTCTGGAGCGGTGACGATATCGCATAGTCGTACTTAGTCACGCTGACTTAGATCAGTCAGTCCAGATGTAAAGATTTCATCTTACGCGCCAGGGTATTACGCCCCCAACCCAAGAGTTTTGCTGCTTCCTGACGATGTCCATTGGTCCGCGCCATAGCCGTCTCGATCAGGGTCTTCTCGAACTCTGGTATCGCCTGATCAAGAAGCGGGGCATCACTGCTGCTTATTTGTCGCTCCGCCCACGCGGCAAGCATTCGTGTCCACTCTTTTGCAGCACGCTGCGGCGTTTCACTCCCACCAAGATCATCGGGTATGTCTTGTACAGAGATTATATTGCCCGGTGCGGTAACTGTTAGTCGGCGCGAAGCGTTAACAAGCTGGCGAACATTGCCTGGCCATCCGAAATCCTGAAGGACCTCCAACGCCTCCGCATCGATTGCTTTAGCCGGCGTGCCAATTTCTTTGGCAGCCTCAGCCAGATAGTGTTTGAGCAAAAGTGGAATGTCTTCGCGACGCTGCCGAAGTGGCGGGGTGGTGATTCGGATAACGTTCAAGCGATGGAAAAGATCCTCGCGAAAACGAGACTCTTTTACAGCCCACGCGAGATCCTGATTCGTTGCGGCGATCACGCGTACATCGACCTTGATTGGTGTCTGCCCCCCAACGCGGTAAAACTCGCTTTCTGCCAAAACCCTCAGCAAGCGAGTCTGCAGTGCCGGTGACATATCGCCGATTTCATCAAGAAAGAGCGTTCCACGATCCGCTTGTTCAAAGCGCCCAATCCGTCGTGAGTCAGCCCCGGTAAAAGAACCTTTTTCATGACCAAATAATTCGGACTCCAGCAACTCTGACGCAATTGCTGAGGTATTCAAGGCAACAAAGGTCTTTTCTGCTCGCGGACTGTGGTCATGAAGGGCGCGGGCAACCAACTCCTTCCCAGTTCCGGATTCGCCGGTTATGAGCACTGTCATGCTTGATCCCGCGAGACGACCGATTGATCGGAAGACCTCCTGCATTGCAGGCGCCTGACCAATCATGGATGCCATTGCAGCGGGGGCTTCTGCAGTGTCGCTTAGCTTGGCCGCTGTTGAGCACGCGGCCTTATGAACCAATTCGACCGCTTCGTCTATGTCGAATGGCTTCGGCAGATACTCAAATGCTCCACCTTTATAGGCGGCAACAGCATTTTCGAGATCGGAATACGCAGTAATAACGATAATCGGTAAATCAGGGTTGCTCGTCCTGAGTCGCTCCAGAAGTGCAAGCCCGCTCATGCCGGGCATACGAACATCCGTGATCAGGACGTCGGGTGCGTCATTCTTCAGTGCGGCCAACAAATGCTCTGTTCGGTCAAAACTCCGCGCTTCCATGCCAGCCTGCCCCAGCGCCTTCTCGAGCACCCAGCGGACAGACTGATCGTCGTCTACTACCCAAACGTTCAACGTACCGCTATCCATTGGCCTTCTCCGATTGGTCCAGTGGAATACGAACGAAAAACACCGTCCGGCCCGGTCGACTTTCGAATTCGATCAGTCCGTTATGACGACTCAGCAACTCCTGTGCTGTCGGCAGGCCCAGCCCGGTACCTTCTGGGCGACTGGTTACTAACGGATAAAAAATTGAGTCTTGCATGTCTTTTGGAATGCCGGGGCCATCATCTTCTATTTCTATCGAGGCAATCACTCGATATCGAGTTTCACCGATCGTGAAATTGTTCACCGTACGAGTGCGCAGAGTTAGCGTTCCCTGGCCATCAAGCGCCGCGAATGCATTTCGCACAAGATTCAGGATCGCCTGCACCAATTGATCCCGGTCGAGGTCGATGCTTGGCAGGCCCGGGTCATATTCCCGTCGGATCGACAGGCTCCGCTGATCTTCTGCATCGATGATGCGAATAACGTATTCGATCAATTCGTGCACGTTTACGGGCTGTTTATTGGATGGACCACCGGGTCCGAGCAAGGTGTCCACCAGCGCGGCAAGCCTGTCAGTTTCACTAATAACGACATCGGTGTATTCGCGGAGCTCCGCCTCCTCGAGTTGGCGTTCAAGCAATTGTGCTGCGCCGCGGATTCCGCCCAGCGGGTTCTTGATCTCGTGGGCGAGCTGCCGAATCATTTGTCGTCCGGCACCATGCTGAATAAGCAGCGCATTTTCCCGGCTTATTTGTGATCGTCGGGTTACGTCTGTGATTTCAACCAGAAGGCGGGCGTCGTCCGTTAAAATCGGCGAGACCCTGCAATCGACAATTCTTTCATCGCTATGAAACTCTGTTGGTGAGAGACGCATTTCATTGGCGTAATGATCGCCAGTGGCAACCACTCGCGTGAGGATGTCCCGCATCTCGGGTTCGTCGTTGACTAGCCTCAATAATGATTCACCGCTTGCTCGGCGCTGGCTGATACCGAGAATGTTTTCGGCGGCCGGGTTCAGTCCTCTGATGAGCAGGTTCTCGTCGAGAAGAATCACGCCCGAGCTCAATGCATCGAGAATTTTGCCGGAGTTTTTCTGAATGGTTCCGTCGTCATCGGAGCCTGATGATCGCCGCTTTTTCGGCGCGTCTAGAATGCTATTTTCTGTTGTACATAGAGCCGGTTGGGACGACTGTTGATGAGCATCTTGCTCGTCGCGTCGATCACTTCCGCCTGAAGGCAAGGAAGATGAAAATTGGTCGCGCTTCCATGCAGTTAGCATAGGCAATGTCGCCGTCCGTTTGGGTAGAAGCCGGGCGACAAAATGCCGCCCGGTTCACACTTTTGCCCTTTACAGGCTGTAATACATGTCGAATTCGACTGGATGTGTCGTCATTCTGAGGCGCGTAACATCTTCCATCTTAAGATCGATATACGCATCGATGAGATCGTCGCTGAAAACACCGCCCGCTTTCAAGAAGTCGCGGTCCTGATCCAACGCACCTAAAGCCTCATCCAAAGAGAATGCAACCAACTTCAGTTCCTTCTCCTCTTCTGGTGGCAGATCATAGAGATCTTTGTCCATGGCGTCGCCCGGGTGGATCTTGTTTTGAATCCCGTCGAGGCCAGCCATCATCAACGCAGCGAATGCGAGATAAGGGTTTGCCATTGAATCCGGGAAGCGCACTTCGATCCGGCGTCCCTTTGGGTTGGCGACGTAAGGAATTCGGATCGAGGCCGAGCGGTTGCGAGCTGAATAAGCCAGGATAGTCGGCGCCTCGAATCCCGGAACCAATCGTTTGTAACTGTTGGTCGACGGATTGGCGAAAGCATTGATTGCTTTAGCGTGTTTGATTACGCCACCGATGTAATAGAGCGCCATTTCCGATAGGCCGCCGTAGCCGTCACCGGCAAATAGATTTTCACCGTCCTTGAACAGTGACATGTGCACATGCATGCCGTTGCCGTTGTCGCCAACGAGCGGCTTAGGCATGAAGGTGGCCGTCTTGCCGTAGGCATGCGCAACGTTGTGCACTGCGTACTTCATGATCTGAACTTCATCTGCCTTTCGGGTTAGCGTGTTGAATTTTGTGCCTATTTCGCACTGACCTGCTGTCGCAACCTCATGGTGATGTACTTCGGTTAATACGCCCATCTCTTCGATAGCGAGACACATAGCAGAACGAATGTCGTGCAGTGAATCAACCGGGGGTACTGGAAAATAACCGCCCTTGACGCCCGGTCGGTGACCGATATTACCTTCTTCGCCGCGTCGGCCCGACGCCCAGGAAGCCTCATCCGAGTCAATCGCGTAAAACGCACCAGCGATATCGTCGTTCCAGCTCACGCTGTCGAAAACGAAGTATTCGTTTTCCGGTCCGAAGTACGCTGCATCTGCTATACCCGTGGATTGCAGGAATGCCTCAGCACGATCAGCAAGAGAACGTGGGCAGCGGTCGTAACCCTGCATGGTTGACGGCTCGACGACGCCACAGCGGATATTCATGGTGGTCTCATCGGTGAAGATATCGAGTACCGCGGATGCCGGGTCAGGCATGAGAATCATGTCGGATTCATTAATGCCTTTCCAGCCAGTGATCGATGAGCCATCGAACATTTTGCCGTCTTCGAACACATCGTCGTCAATCATGTGGGACGGGACGGTTACGTGTTGTTCTTTGCCGATTGTATCGGTGAAACGAAAATCGACGAATTTGACCTCTGCATCTTTGATGAGGGTAATTACCTCTGCGGGCGTCATGGATCTTTCCTCCAGTTCTGTGCTGCGCTAAATAAAATAGGCCGACAAATTCGGCCCGTAAACTGCAGTAGTTGCAGGAAACATGCCAATCTGGGTATGTTGATAAGGCATTGTTATTAAAAAGTTTCTCGTCCGAACCAGCTAACGCTCTGCGCCGTCATGGTGCATATCGAAATGAGTACGCACCATGTTAGTGCAAAAGTTAGACCAATGCACTCTTTTAGGGTGCAGCGACACACGTATGTTTTTTCCGCGCCCGATAATTCACCCCGTTTGCCGCTGAAGCCGTTATACTTCGCGGCTTTGAGGAGCTGTGACAGAGAATGGCAAGCAACCCTCCATCCGCACCGCAAAACTTTCAGGACCTGATTCTTCGTTTGCAGGAATACTGGGCTGCTCATGGCTGTGTAATCATGCAGCCATACGACATGCCGATGGGTGCGGGCACTTTTCACCCAGCGACCTTCTTGCGCGCCGTGGGGCCTGAGCCCTGGAGCGCGGCCTATGTGCAGCCGAGCCGACGGCCGACCGACGGCCGTTATGGCGACAACCCGTTTCGCCTGCAGCATTATTATCAGTACCAGGTGGCCCTCAAGCCGTCTCCTGATAACATCCAGGAGTTGTATCTCGACTCACTGCGCTCTATTGGACTTGACCCTACCGTCCATGACATTCGCTTTGTAGAAGACAATTGGGAGTCGCCGACGCTCGGCGCTTGGGGGCTCGGTTGGGAAGTGTGGCTGAATGGCATGGAGGTCACGCAGTTCACTTATTTTCAGCAGGTCGGTGGTCTCGAATGCCGACCTGTTACCGGCGAGATTACTTATGGACTTGAGCGGCTGGCGATGTATTTACAGAGCGTCGAAAGCATTTTTGATCTTGTCTGGACGGACGGCCCTCTTGGCCGCATTACCTACCGTGACGTCTACCACCAAAACGAGGTTGAACAATCGAAGTACAACTTCGAACAGGCTGACGTCGACTCTCTGTTTCACGCATTCGACCATGCCGAGCATGAGGCCGAGAGGCTGATTGGGTTGAACCTGGCGTTACCGGCGTATGAACAAATGCTGACCGCATCGCACACCTTCAATCTACTGGACGCCCGCCAAGCCATTTCCGTGACTGAACGACAACGATATATTTTGCGGGTTCGGGCGCTATCACGCGCAATCTGTGAGGCCTATTTCGCCAGTCGCGAAGCGCTCGGCTTCCCTATGGTTGATTCTGCTGCAAAGGGTGCGTCGTCGAAATGAGTAAGACCGCGAATTTTCTCGTTGAGATCGGCACTGAAGAGCTTCCACCGAAAGCCTTGCGATCGCTCATGGAGGCCTTTGGCGAAAAGCTGACCGGCGGCGTTGATGCTGCTCTCTTGTCGCATGGTGAGGTCAAGACTTTCGCGAGCCCACGACGTTTGACGGTTTTCATCGCCGACCTAGCCGAGAGGCAAGACGACCGAAAGGTCGAGCAAAAGGGTCCACCCGTAAACATTGCATTCGATGACGCCGGCAAACCGACGCCAGCGGCAGAGGCGTTTGCCAAGAAATGCGGCACCACCGTAGATGCGCTTGGGCGGAGCAAAACAGACAAAGGCGAGTGGCTCGCTTTAGAGAGCCTTACGAAGGGCAAGACAGTAGCTGACCTTTTACCAGACCTGATCGAAAAATCGCTGAGCACCCTGCCAATACCACGCCGCATGCGCTGGGGTGCGGGTGAGGCGGAGTTTGTTCGGCCGGTGCACTGGATCGTAATGCTGCATGGCAGTAAGACCATCGAGGCTTCTATCATGGGCATCGACGCCGGTAACGAGACATGGGGGCACCGCTTTCATTCGTCCGGCCCGATCACGATCAACTCGCCCGACACTTACCTCGATACGCTCGAACATGATGGCTATGTCATCGCCGACTTCGAGCGTCGGCGCGAGATGGTTCGCACCGGCGTCGACAAAGTGGCATCGGCAGCCGGTGGCGCCGTTGTTGACGGTAACGCACTCTACGACGAGGTTGCGGCATTGGTTGAGTGGCCGGTACCAGTATTGGGTAGCTTCGACGAGGTGTTTCTTGAGTTACCCCACGAAGCCATAATTGCAACATTAACCGAACATCAGCGTTATTTCCCCATCACAGACCAGGCTGGCCGCCTATTGGCCAAGTTCATCACCGTCGCGAACCTTACGAGCAAGGATCCGGAGCAGGTAAGAGATGGTAACGAACGCGTGATTCGACCGCGCCTCGCGGACGCTGCGTTCTTCTGGAACAACGACAAGCAAAGGACTCTTTACAGCCGCGAGGCAGACCTGCGTGAGGTTGTTTACCAACATGGGCTTGGTAGCTTATTCGATAAGAGTCAGCGCGTTGCCGTTATCGCCGAGTCTCTAGCGGCGGCGCTGAAACACGACCATACAAACGTCAGCCGAGCCGCCTTGCTTGCGAAGTGCGACCTACTTACCGGAATGGTCGGCGAATTTCCGGCATTGCAGGGAACAATGGGGCGCTACTACGCCATAGTTGACGGGGAGACGGAAGAGGTTGCTACGATGATCGGCGAACACTATCGACCGCGCTTTGCGGGCGACGATCTGCCACGAACCATGGACGGTCAGCTGCTCGCCATTGCCGACAAACTCGACACACTTGCGGGCATATTCTCGACCGGCAAGAAGCCGAGCGGCAATCGAGATCCGTTCGGGCTTCGTCGCGCTGCGCTTGGTGTAGTCCGGCTCCTTATTGAGTGTGGCATCGATGTCGACCTTAAGGCGTTGATCCGGATAGCGATAGACACCCAACCGAAGGGTCAACTCGATAGCGAAGAGCTTGCAAACGACCTCTATGCGTTTGTTACAGACCGCCTGCGCCGCTACTTTCTTGATCGCGACGTCGGCCTTGCTACCGAGACCTTTGACGCCGTTATGGCCCGACAGCCCATATCTCTTCTCGACTTTGACCGGCGCCTTGCGGCTGTTCAGACCTTTGCTCGACTGGAGCAGGCAGAAAGCCTCGCGGCTGCCAACAAACGAATCGCCAACATCCTTAGAAAAGCCGATGGTCCGAAAGACCTAGCCATCAACAAAAAACTACTCAGCGACGATGCCGAACTGACGCTTTTCAGTTCCCTCGAAAACGCACAAGATAAGGTCGCGCCGATGCTCGCCGTGCAGAACTATGCTGAGGTGCTGAACGAGCTTGCCGACTTGCGCGATCCGATTGATCAATTCTTCGATGAAGTAATGGTGATGGCTAAAGACGAGGCCATCAGAAACAACCGTCTGGCCCTACTCAGCGAGCTTCGAGCTCTGTTCTTGCACGTCGCCGACATTTCACGGCTGTCACTCAGTTAGCTGTGGTAGATACCTCGAGCAAACCGCGACTCGTCATACTTGATCGTGACGGAGTCATCAATCAAGATTCTGCCGAATTTGTTAAGTCTGCCGACGAATGGTTGCCCCTTCCTGGAAGCATTGCAGCAATCGCGTCATTGTCGGCCGCTGGCTTCGTTGTGGCCGTCGCCAGCAATCAATCAGGCCTTGCCCGTAAACTGTTCGATGCCGAAGCACTGGAAGCAATACACCAAAAACTTCGCGAATTAGTTGTTAACGCTGGCGGATATGTTGATCGAATCATTGTGTGTCCGCACGGGCCGAATGATGACTGCGAATGCCGTAAACCAAAGCCCGGTATGCTGCTTGAACTTGGCAGTGATTATGGTGTGTCTCTTCAAGATGTTCCTATGGTGGGAGATTCTTTAAGTGACTTGCAAGCTGCCTCTGCTGCAGGCGCTAAACCCGTACTGGTTCGCACTGGTAACGGCTCGTATACCGAGAGACATTTACCACCCGAGCTATTGGCCATCAATATTTATGACGACCTGTCAGCGGCGGCGGCTGCCATGGTTGAAGACTAAGCCTTTGCTTCGTAGCCTGCGGTCAATTCTTTTTATTGTGTTTGTCTTTGTAAGCGGCCTGCTTACCGGATTTACCGCCTTACTATTTTTTTACGCACCACGTGATTTTCTCTGGGGACTTGTAATCAATTTCTGCCGTCTGGCATTGTGGGCGGGTGATTTTTTTTGCGGCCTCAAGATTGTTGTGGAAGGTCAGAAAAACTTGCCGGATATGGCAAGCGTCATCATGATTAAACACTCTTCCGCCTTCGAGACTTATGGACATGTGCCGTTTTTTCCACGTTCAACATGGGTCTGCAAGCGATCAATGTTATGGATACCATTTGTCGGTTGGGCGCTTAAGTTTGTTTTTCGCCCCATCGCAATTGATCGCAATGCTGGCGGGCGCGCCGTTAAACAGATAATTGAACAAGGACAAAAAAAACTAAAGGAAGGTACTTGGGTAACTATTTTTCCTGAAGGCACGCGCATGCCACCAGGGGAAACTCGGAGATATGGTATTAGCGGCGCCGCACTAGCCAAAGCAGCTGGCGTTTCGATCGTGCCAGTTGCTCATAATGCAGCGGATTTTTGGCAGCGACGCGAAATCACAAAACGATCTGGCATAGTTCGCTTTTGTATCGGACCACCGATTGACGCAAGCACTCAATCGCCCGAAGAAACAAATTTACTCGTACAAAGCTGGATTGAAACCAAAATGCATGAGATTAGCAGTGGCTACCAAGAAACCTCCAAGGGCGTCCGATAACGTCCTTAGTTTGCTGAATAAACCTCGTGTCCTCTTTTTTCCATACACGAATCAAGAATTGCTTGTCTTGCAATAGCCTCTTTTTTGGAAACTTTAGATCCCCATATACCGCCGCCAGCTAATTTGCCAGCAATGATAAAGGGTATAGCTAGAGGAAAGACAGCACCTGCTACGGCTGTCGCTACCCCTGCGATTACGGAACCGCCTATTCCTATTGCTGCTCCTGCGATTGCCTTACCTGCGGTTTCGCCATCTAAGTCATAGGTTCTAGCGATTCCAATACACTCATCCTTGTCTATTGTTAATCGAGCTTTTTCTACAGCGGATAAACCTGATTGGTCAACTATCACTTGAGGTGAACTAGAGCATCCCGCGAAAATTAGAAAACTGATAAACAGAATCGCTTGAAATTTTTTGACATAATTTCTTTTCACCATTAAAGCTCTCCTTATGATCAGACCCTATTTATGTTATCGGTCAGGTAATGGGCTTACCATATTTTGACGCGATCTTCCGGCGCAAGATATAAAGCATCATCTTCATGTATATCAAATGCCTTATAGAATTCTGGAACATTGCGCACTGATCCATTAGCGCGATATTTAGATGGTGCATGCGGATCAGTTTCGATCTGTAACCGCAAAGTCTTATCGCGATACTTACCACTCCATACTTGTCCAAAACCTAGAAACACACGTTGCACACCAGTAAAACCATCGATAACTGGCGACTCTTCTCCATTGAGAGACATTTGATACGCAAGCAGACCAATGCTGATGCCGCTAAGGTCGCCGATGTTTTCACCCAGCGTGAACTCGCCGTTAACACTCAGATCATCGAAGGGCTTAAAGGCATTGTACTGCTCGACCAACCTTGCTGTGCGGTTCCCAAACTCAGCAAGGTCTGCTTCAGTCCACCAGTTACGCATCACGCCATCACCATCAAAGGTGGCACCTGAGTCATCAAAACCATGTCCGATTTCGTGCCCGATGACCGCTCCGATTCCACCGTAGTTAACAGCTTCTTCGGCCTCGAGATTGAAAAACGGTGGCTGTAAGATTGCAGCAGGAAAAACAATTTCATTTAATGGTGGGTTGTAATAAGCGTTAACAGTCTGCGGCGTCATGCCCCATTCCGTGCGATCAACCGGTCCGTTATGGCGATCCATCTGACGCTTGTACTCTGCCTCAGACGCTCGTTCGATATTACCGTAGTAATCAACGGCGTCGATCTCAAGTGCAGAGTAGTCTCGCCACTCGTCGGGATAGCCGATCTTGGGCGTGAATTTTGACAACTTATCTAGCGCCTCAAGTTTAGTCTCGTCGGACATCCAATCGAGTTCTTTTATGCTTTTTTCATAGGCATTGATCAAATTGCCGACGAGAGTGAGCATTCGCTCTTTGGCCTCTGGCGGGAAGTGACGCTTCACATAGACCTTGCCGATGATCTCGCCAAGCGTTCTATTAACGGTATTGACGGCTCGCCGCCACATCGGGCGTTGCTCCGCTGTACCTGAGAGCGTCTTACCAAAAAAATCGAAGTTTTGAGCATCAATAGCCGACGTCAATCGGGTGGCGGTGCTATCAACAATGCGCCATTTCAGATAGGTCTTCCAGGTGTCGAGGTCTGTGTCAACGAGAATCCCGTCGAGTGCTTTAACGTATTCGGTTCTGAAGACGACCATCGTTCCAATCTTTTCAAGGCCGGCCTCTGCCAGATAACCCTTCCAATTGAAGTTGGGCATCAATAACGGTAGATCTTCGAGCGCAACGGCGTTGTAATTTTCCGTCCAGTTGCGAGCCTCTTCCTTGGGCATGTTTTGTTCGGCGAGGCGCGTTTCGAGCTCCATAATTGTTTTCGCAGCATTGGCGCCGTCATCGAACCCAGCGTGGCTAAAAATAGCCTCAATGTGTGAAACATACTTCTGCTGCAGCTCGACCGACGCTTGGTCTTCCTTAAGATAGTACTCGCGATCCGGCAAACCCAGCCCGCCGCTGAAAAGACCGATTGAGTATCTTGTCGGATCTTTAAAGTCTTCTAGCTGGCCAAAGCCGAGTGGCGCATCCATGTTTCGCCTCATGGCGCTGGCAAAATACACGGCGAGTTCATCATTGTTTGAAATCGCATTGATGCGAGCAAGCTCAGCCGTCAAGGGCTCCATGCCGCGAGCGTCGCGTGTCTCCATGTCCAAGAACGAACGATAGAGGTCGCCCACCTTCTGCTCATCAGTTCCTTTTGCGAAATCGCCTGATGCGGATTCTTCGATGATTGTTTTGACCGCATCTTGCGACCCATCCCGAAGCATATCAAATGCGCCGTAGCGACCCTTGTCGACCGGTATTTCTGTCCGAGCGATCCAGGCGCCATTCACATAAGAGAAGAAATCGTCTCCGGGGCGAACGTTGTTATCCATGTTGGTGAGCGTAATGCCAGACCCAAGTGCCTTCGGCGCTTCTGCCATTAACTCATCAGTTGGCTCTTCGATTGCTTTTTGGCCACACGCAGCAATCATGAGCAGCGCCACAGCACTGATAATTATCCTATGCAATAGTTTCCCCTTAGTTCAGCCGCCCTTATGAAGTCATCGACAGCATCGTTTTTGTCAGGACGCTTTCATTCATCAGCGCGCTCGCGCACACAGCGATGATGCACGTAAGCATCACAGTGCTGCGCTTTGACATTCGTCTCGTCCTCATCTCTTTTTAGAGGCGTTACGAGTCATATTCGCTGTAAAAATTTTACGCTAAGGACCCGCATAGCGAAAACCGTCTGCCCTAGAGCTAACAACTGCAAATTGTGCCAAAAACCCTCGATATGGTCTCTAAAATACAGCAACACCTTCGATATTGCTCACATCTGGTTTCTAAACATCGAGGTTTTCAACCGTCAAAGCGTTCTTCTCGATAAACTCGCGGCGTGGTTCGACCTGATCGCCCATTAAGGTCGTAAAAACGTCGTCCGCCTTCTGGGCGTCGTCAATCTTGACCTGCAAAAGGCGCCTAGTTTCAGGGTTCACAGTGGTGTCCCAGAGTTGATCTGGATTCATCTCACCGAGGCCTTTGTAACGCTGAATGGATTGGCCGCGTCGCGCCTCACTCATGAGCCAATCAACCGCGTCCGAAAAAGAACTCGTCATCATTTCCTTGTCGCCGCGCTTAACATATGAGTCGGCTGATAGCAGGTCGTTTATTTTCTCCGCGAGTGCCGCAATATGTTTGTATTCATTGCTGCTGAAAAACGCTCGTGGCAAGTAACGTGTCGTGGTAATACCGTGCTGTAGGCGAGTGATTGCGATTCGCACCCCCTCCCCATCTTCGTCGCCGCGCTCAAGTTCGGCGGAATAACTGCCAACGTTATTGTCTTCGGCGCGATCACCCATACTCTTGGGCAGCGCGCTTGATAGTCGCTGCGTCCAGTCCGCCAAAGCATCAAGGCTTTCGATGATGTTTCCCTTTACTTCAGACAACTCGGCGATAGCCCTGAGAACCACTTCGTCATATCGTGGTGACAGCCGGGCGATGATGCTTTCTACTGTAATGTGTTCTTTCGCAAGTGTTTCTAGGGCGACGCCGGACAGCGGTGGCGCCTCGCTGTTGACGTGCAATGCCGCATTGTCCATCGCTGCGTTCAGCACCAAGCGGTTTAGTTCAGCGTCGTCCTTAACGTAGACTTCTTGCTTACCCCGCTTAATTTTATAGAGTGGTGGCTGCGCAATGTATATGTGGCCACGCTCGATCAGTTCTTTCATCTGCCGATAGAAAAACGTAAGCAGCAATGTTCTGATGTGCGACCCATCCACGTCGGCGTCGGTCATAATGATGATGCGATGATAGCGAAGCTTGTCCGGATCGAAATCATCGCGACCTATTCCGCAGCCCAGTGCCGTAATCAATGTGCCAACCTCTTGCGACTGAAGCATCTTGTCGAATCGTGCTTTTTCGACGTTTAAGATTTTCCCTTTGAGTGGCAAGATGGCCTGCGTGCGTCGATCGCGGCCCTGTTTAGCGGAGCCACCGGCTGAATCGCCCTCCACCAGAAATATTTCAGACAGCGCCGGATCTTTTTCCTGACAATCCGCAAGCTTCCCAGGCAGCCCGGCTATATCCAACGCGCCTTTTCGGCGCGTCATTTCCCGCGCATTGCGTGCGGCGTCGCGCGCTCGGGCTGCGTCGATAATTTTCGAAACTATCAACTTTGCTTCCTGCGGGTGCTCGAGCAAAAACTCTTCAAGTCGACCAGACATCGCTTGTTCCACGATGCCTTTTATTTCAGACGAAACCAGCTTGTCTTTTGTTTGGGAGGAAAACTTAGGATCGGGAACCTTGACCGACAGCACAGCCGTAAGACCTTCTCGGGCATCGTCGCCGGTTGGGTTAAATTTATCCTTCTTCGTGTTGAATTCTTTCTCGATGTAGCCGTTCAGCGTTCGCGTTAGTGCCGTGCGAAATCCGGCCATATGTGTCCCGCCGTCGCGCTGCGGAATATTGTTCGTGTAGCAGAACATGTTTTCCGAATAGCTGTCGTTCCACTGCAGGGAAGCCTCAACGCCTACGTCGTCTTTCATTGCTGTGAAGTGAAAAACAGTCGGATGAGTAACTGTCTTATTGCGATTTAGGTGATCTACGAATGCCTTAATACCGCCCTTGTATTGGAATAGATCTTCCTGTTCGCTACGCTCATCAACGAGATGAATGCGAACGCCGGAATTAAGAAAGGAGAGCTCACGCAATCGGCTCGCGAGAATCTCGTAATGAAACTTAATGTTTGTGAAAGTCTTGTCGCTTGGCTTGAATCGAAGGGTTGTGCCTGTTCGTTCAGTGTCACCGATAACCGCGATCGGCGCGGACGGCTCACCATGGATATATTCTTGTTGATGTGATTTACCGTCTCGGTACACCGTAAGTACGAGGTGCTCTGACAGCGCGTTTACAACCGACACGCCGACGCCGTGAAGACCGCCACTAACCTTGTATGAGTTGTCATCAAATTTACCACCCGCATGCAGGACCGTCATGATTACCTCAGCAGCGGAACGCCCTTCTTCCGGGTGGATATCTACCGGAATTCCACGACCGTCATCACTGATGGTTACCGACTCATCGGCGTGAATTATTACCGTTATCGTCTCACAATGGCCGGCGAGGGCCTCATCGATAGAGTTATCGACAACCTCAAATACCATGTGATGCAACCCAGTGCCATCATCGGTGTCGCCGATATACATTCCAGGCCGCTTTCGGACGGCCTCTAGTCCCTTTAAGACCTTGATATTACTGGAATTATATTCTGTTTGATCGGTCATGCGGTTTCCTCAAAACGTAGCCGGCGTATTGTATCAAATCCAGTCGTCGCGAGTTGCTCCAAATGTTTCTTTTTTAGGGTATTTTCGATAAATTCTCTAGCTTTTATTTCCTAGGTTAGAAATAAATTATGGCGCTGCCGTCACGACACCATGTTCCACGTGGAACATCCTCGGCTTTTCTGGAAATATCAGCGCCGCCGGGTCAAGGCTAGTCGCAACAACCTGGCACCCCAGGGCCGCCACAGACGTCATCAACCGCGCGATAGAATCGCCATCCAGCTCGGCCGCCGGGTCATCTAGAAGCAACAGCAGCGGTCTTTCAAGCGAGACTTGTGCGGTTTCGGTCGCCGCTAGAATCATCGCGCTCGCGAGAAGCTTTTGTTGCCCTCGTGACACAAGCTTGCGAGCCTGTCGCTCGTCATAACTTACTTTGATGTCAGCTCGATGGGGTCCGGACTGCGTGCTGCCCAAATGAAGGTCTCGCTCTAAACCGTCCTCCAGCGCCTCCGCCAAGTCTTTTTCGCGGGCCCAACCCTGTTGGTATTCAAAGGCCAGCAACGTCTCAAGCAGCGCATACCCGTGCTCTTGCAGACTATTCGTCGATAGTTCGAGCACCCTTCTGCGCGATTGATCAAGCAGGTCCGCCAGCTCCAGAAACTCAACATTCCAGCTTCGAATAACCGCCTCCGCTGATCGGGCCTTCAGTGCGGCGTTTCTTTGCTTCAGTGCTCGCCGGTACTTCCGCCAAACAAACAAATGCCCATGTTCCACGTGGAACGCCACCCAGTCGAGAAATCGCCGCCTGAGCTCCGGCCCGCCGGCAATGAGGTTATGAACCTCTGGGTCGATGACCTGCAGAGGAAGCGCCTCAGCCAAAACAGCAGCCCCACCAGCGCTCTCACCCCCAACCCGAACCTCTAGGCCCTCACGGCTATTACTCACACCGACCGAAAGTCTTCCGTGGCCGGCCTCAACCTCGCCATACAACAAAAACCCTGCTTCCCCGTGCCTCGTTAGATTCGAGGTACTCGCGCCCCTAAAAGACTTTCCTCTTCCCAAGTACGCTAACGCCTCCAGAAGACTTGTCTTCCCAGAAGCATTGGCACCACTGATTAAATTGAAGCGCGGACCAAATTGAAGCTCCACGCTCTCCAGGCAACGAAAATTGGTGGCCCGAAAAAGTTGGATCATCGGCAGCAGGCCCCGTTTATAAGCGCATAGGCATTACGACAAACGTGCAATCCTCATTTCCTGGCTGACGTATCAAGCAACTCGAATTGCTGTCCTGAACCGATAGAGTCACGCCATCGCCCTCAACCGCGCTAAGCGCGTCAAGCAAATAATTCACGTTAAACCCTATTTCAATGTCTTCGCCAGAATATTCAACGGCAAGCTCTTCTTCCGCTTCCTCTTGTTCCGGATTGTGTGCCTGAAGAACAACACCACTGTCTCTAATAACAAGACGAATACCGCGATACTTCTCATTCGACAAAATAGCCGTGCGTTGCAGCGCGTTTTTAAACTCCATTCTATCCGCCTTTAGCTCGTTTGAAGACTCCTTGGGAATAACTCGATCGTATTCAGGAAAACGACCATCAATGAGCTTCGAAGTAAACCGAATGCCATCCAGCTGGATCCGGATATGGTTTGAACCTAACTCAATATTGAGATCTCCATCTCCAGACAGTAAGCGCTGCAATTCCAGCACCCCTTTTCTCGGAACAATAACTTGCTGCTCATCGAGCTTATCGCCGGCCAGTTCAGCTTGGCAAAGCGCTAAACGATGACCATCAGTCGCTACCGCGCGTAGATGGTTTCCCTCTGTCTCCAACAGCATACCATTCAAGTAATAACGGACATCTTGCTGAGCCATTGAAAAATGAGTCTTTTCAATCAGTCGCCCCAGTGCAGCCTGGCTAACCTTTACCGTTTGCCCCGCTTTAATATCTTCAACGACAGGAAACTCAGCAGCCGGCAACGTGGCGAGATTAAACTTGCTTCGACCTCCTCTAACACTAAGTTTTTCACCACTTAAATTGACGCTAACGTCGGAACCCTCCGGAAGCGCTTTACATATATCCAAGAGCTTTCTTCCAGACACAGTAATCTCACCATCCAACTCCGCTTCAACAGCAACCTGCGCGACCAACTCAACCTCAAGGTCAGTTGCCGTGACTGCAAGTTGGCCGCCCTTAGCAATAATTAAAACATTCGATAAAATTGGCATTGTTTGCCGTCTTTCTACAACACCAATTACGGCTTGTAGCGGCTTCAACAGCGCTTCCCGAGCTGTAGTAAACTTCATAGGTTCCACCTGTTAATAAATATTGGAATTAGATAAATTACTGTTATTATTAAGCGAGCATTTTCCTGTGGATAACTTTATTTTAAGTTTTATAATCAATGACTTATCTGTGATTTTTAGGTCTAATAATTAGCGAAGCTCCTGCCGGACACTTGTGTGTTACTTGTGGATAAAACTTCATTATAGTTTTATTCACTTGTTATCCACATTATCCTGTTAATGTTCTCAACAGGTTTAAATAATCATTATCTATGCGCTTCTCTGTTTCTCGCAAGGACTCAATTCTACGACAACCATGTAGCACTGTCGTGTGGTCCCTGCCTCCAAAAGCATCGCCTATTTCAGGTAAGCTATGATTGGTTAATTCTTTTGCCAGCGCCATGCCAAATTGCCTGGGCCTGGCAATCGATCGAGTTCGTTTTTTCGACAACAAGTCACCAACCCGAATCTTAAAATACTCTGCGACAGTTTTTTGAATGTTTTCTATGGATACCAGTCGATCTTGCAAAGCTAAAAGATCACGCAAAGCCTCTTTCGTAAAATCAAGATCTATCGCCCGCCCTGTAAATCGATAATTGGCGATGACTCGCCGAAGAGCGCCTTCGAGCTCTCTTACATTCGAACGAATGCGTTTGGCGATGAAAAAAGCGACCTCTTCCGGAAGAGTAACGCCCTCGATTACTGCCTTACTCATCAATATAGCCACTGATGTCTCCAATTCGGGCGGCTCAATGGATACCGTGAGGCCCCAACCGAAGCGGGATTTGAGCCGCTCTTCAAGACCATTAACTTCCTTGGGGTAGCGATCACACGTTAAAATAATCTGCCGTTGTCCCTCAAGAAGTGCGTTAAACGTATGAAAAAACTCCTCTTGAGAGCGTTCTTTACCCGCAAAAAACTGAATATCATCGATCAAGAGAGCGTCTAGTGACCGATAAGAGCGCTTAAATTCTGAAATCGTGTTGTGCTGTAGGCCTTTAACCATGTCACCGACAAAGCGTTCCGAATGTACATAGCTTATCCGCGCATCGGGATTGACTTTCCGCATCGCGTTGCCCACAGCGTGCATCAGGTGAGTTTTACCCAAACCAACGCCACCATAGATAAACAAGGGATTGTAGGAGAGCCCAGGATTCTCGCCAACCTGACTAGCCGCCGCCCTTGCCAACTGGTTGCTCTTACCCTCAACAAAATTATCAAAGGTAAATAAAGGGTTAAGACGAGACGCGATCGGCGAGTGACTCGCAGCTTGAATTGGGGTGGCTCTCGGTCTGTTGCTGGTGCTTGTGCTTGTGATAGCGGCCGCAGGACCGCGTCGCGAACCGACTTCAATCACAAGCTCTGTGCCGCCACCGCTTTCTTCCACAAGTTGCAACATCCGCTGCAGGTGGTGCTGCTGCAGCCAGTCGACGACAAAGCGGTTGGGAGCCAGCAAGCGCAAGACAGCCCCGTCATCGACCGCCTGAAGCGGCCGAATCCAGGTGTTGAACTGCTGCTCGGGCAGCTCGGCCTGCAAGACGCGAAGGCACTGGTTCCATAGCGTCGATTCAGCAGACAACGGGTTCCCCAAAATGACCCAGAATATCGCTGGGCCACGACAAATATTAAGACGATAGAAAGACCGGGCAGTCTATACTGAAACTCCAAGGTTTACATCCGTCTATTGACACTGTCAGGCCATATAAGTAACCTTGCCGACCTTCTAAAAGCCCGGTCAAAATTCGCCGGTGAACGTTCAAGGTAATAGTCATGAAACGCACATATCAGCCCAGCAAAATCAAGCGCGCACGCACGCACGGTTTCCGTGCTCGCATGGCCACAAAAGCTGGGCGACTCGTACTCAAGCGCCGCCGAGCCAAAGGTCGCGCGCAGCTGACGCCGTAAGTTTCACACGGCCGTCACGACGACGAATCCAAATTCAATTTTGACGAAAAGCGACAGCCTTCGGTTTGAACGATCGAAAAGGCTACTTGACGCTGCTTCGTTCGGTCGCGTGTTTGAAAAAGCCACACACAGCCAGGATAAGTTCTTTACAGTGCTTTGTCGCAAGAAGAGTGACACGCCACCCCGACTTGGAATGGCGATATCAAAAAAAAACTGTCGCAAGGCAACAGCACGCAATCGTATTAAGAGAATCGTTCGAGAGTCTTTTCGACATCACCAAGGACAGCTTGCGGGTCTCGACATAGTGGTTATCAATCAGCCAGCGGCAGCGCTGGCAAGAAATGATGCAATAACTGAAAGCTTGGAAGGGCACTTCAAGAAGTGCTCGTCGATAAAACAGAAATTAATTAAGCAGGAAAGTTAACGGATGGACAATCAACGACTGCTGATCTGGGCGTTTTTCGGCCTCATAGGTTGGATTACATATCAAACCTGGATTCAGGACTACGCACAACAACCAGTGGCGACAACGTCCCAGGCGGTTTTGCAGTCGGAGCTAACGTCCGAAGGCGGGGATTTGCCAGAGCTCAGCGCGCCGACTGACGGCGCACTGAATACGCTGCTCCCGATCGATGTGACTGCGCCGGAACTAACGACAGGTAGAGCTACCGCAAGCACGGCGCCAAGTATTCGCGTCACAACCGATGTATTGGATATAGAAATCAGCACCGAGGGCGGCACACTACAGTCAGCGCGGATGCTGGGCTATCCGATAGCAAAGGACCAACCCGACATACTGATACAGTTGCTTAGCACTGATGACGCGAACTTCGGCGCCATACAGACCGGCCTCAGAATCGTTGGAGAGGGCGAAGAGCCCAACCATCAGGCGATGTTTTCGAGCGGTAGCAGCTTTTATTCACTAGATGGCTTTGATGAATTAGTTGTGCCGCTGCGGTGGCGAAGCGCCGACGGCATCGTTGTAGAAAAGCGCTATCGTTTTACGCGCGGCGGATACGCGATCGCTATAGAGCAAGAGATCATAAATGGCGGCGCAGGGCTGTGGCGCGGAACGGATTACTCGGCGATACAACGAATCTCGAAAGAACAAGAACGCTCGATGTTCGACGTCGATTCCTATTCGTATACGGGACCCATTGTTTACGATGGTGAAAAATCTGAGAAACATAACCACGACGACTTGATGGATGATGGTCCAAGCACGTTCAAATCCAGCGCGGGCTGGCTGGGAGCTATTCAACATCATTTCTTAAGTGCCATTGTGCCGGAGGCTGGCACTGAACAGTCTTATCGCGTGTCGGTAAAGGGCTATCGCTCAACGGCAAGCACTATCGGTCAGGTGCAGTCTGTTGCACCGGGATCCAGCAAAATATTTTCGACAATGGTTTTTGTTGGGCCGAAGCTCCAGTCGCAACTTGAAGAGATAGACGAGAGCCTTAAGCTCACAGTTGACTACGGCTGGTTGACGATTATATCGCAGCCATTGTTCTGGCTGCTCAGTGCCGTGTTCGACTTTATCGGCAACTGGGGCGTCGCAATTATTTTCGTGACCTTCCTGATTAAACTCGTTTTTTATAAGCTCACAGAGTCGAGCGGCCGGTCGATGGCGAAGATGCGCAACCTGCAACCACGCATGAAGGCGCTGCAGGATCGCTACAAAGACGATAAGCAAGCACTCAGTGCTGCGATGATGGAACTCTACAAGCGTGAGAAAGTGAATCCTGCAGCAGGTTGTTTGCCGATACTGATTCAGATGCCATTTTTCCTCGCGTTCTACTGGGTCCTACTTGAAAGCGTCGAGATGCGCCAAGCGCCTTTTGCCCTGTGGCTCACCGACCTTTCAACCAAGGATCCGTACTTCATTCTGCCATTGATCATGGGTGCTGCGATGTTTATGCAGCAAAAGCTGAACCCCGCGCCGGTTGATCCGGTGCAGGCAAAAGTGATGCAGATCATGCCGATTATGTTCACAGCGTTCTTCGCGTTCTTCCCGTCTGGTCTTGTGCTTTATTGGGTTACCAACACGCTGTTGTCCATTGCCCAGCAGTGGAAGATCAACAAGGTTGTTGAGCGGGAAGCCAAAGAAAGCAAACGCTGAGCGCGGCGTCTTGGCCTTGAGGCTGGCGCCGCTCTGACAGTCTGTGGTCTGATGAACCTATGATCAATCTTGCGGACACGATTGTAGCTGCCGCGACGCCGCCTGGCGTTGGTGGCGTTGGTGTCGTCCGCGTATCTGGGGCGCGAACAGAGGCGATCGCCAGAGCCATGCTCGGAAGCTTGCCGGAACCCAGAACGGCGACTTACAGAAGCTTCCGGAACAAAGCCGGCCAAAAGATTGACGCTGGACTTGCCTTATATTTTCCTGCACCCGCATCGTTTACGGGTGAGGCCGTGCTCGAAATTCACGGTCACGGTGGGCCACTCGTACAGTCGCTCGTCGTCGATGCAGCTCTGGAAATGGGCGCACGCCGCGCCGCACCGGGAGAGTTTTCGCAACGTGCTTTCCTGAACGACAAGCTGGATCTTGTTCAGGCCGAAGCCATTGCAGATTTAATTAATGCTGGAACCACACAAGCCGCTCGAGCAGCACTTCGATCGTTGTCAGGCGCGTTTTCAAAAGCCGTCGATGCTCTTGCAGATCAGCTAACGCGCCTTCGAATGCATGTGGAAGCAGCGATTGATTTTCCGGAAGAAGAAATTGACTTCCTGTCAGACGAATTATTACTTAGGCGGCTTACAGAGTGCGACGAGGCATTCACACTCTTACAAGAACAGGCGCAACAGGGGCGTGTACTGCGCGACGGTTTTCAGGTGGTCATTATTGGCAAACCAAATGCGGGCAAGTCCAGTTTGCTTAATCGCCTAAGTGGCCAGGACTCCGCGATTGTCACGGAGGTTGCCGGAACCACACGTGATATCTTGCGTGAGCAAATCGATATTGACGGACTTGCGGTTGAGCTTGTCGACACTGCGGGCCTCCGCGAAAATCCGGACCGTGTTGAGGCCGAGGGAATTCGTCGCGCGCGCCAGGCGCTACAAAGCGCCGACGCTGTGCTTTGGATTCAGGACGCAACAGACCTCGAGCCCGGACCGATCGGCGAAGCAATACCGGATGGCGTGCCGATTACCCAGGTGCAGAATAAGCTGGATCTTTGTGAAACGCGGCCCGAGGCGGGTCAGAACATCGTCCAGATCTCTGCTACAACGGGTGAGGGCATGGCAGAGCTGCGCCAACATATCCGAAAGAGCGCGGGATATGAAAACCAAGGGGAAGGCGCCTTCACTGCTCGCAAGCGCCACCTGCACGCTCTGGAGCTGGCAGCCATGCATTTTTCGACTGGTATAACGGCGCTCGATGAAACCCATGCTGGCGAATTGCTGGCAGAAGAACTGCGCCTCAGCCAGCGGGCATTAGGCGAAATTACCGGCGCCGTCTCGTCGGATGATTTGTTGGGCCGCATCTTTTCCGAGTTTTGCATCGGTAAATAGCCGCCAGAGCTCAGCCTACATGGCTTCATCGGATCAAAATAAAGTCGGGTTGTTGATGCTTACTGGAATGATTTTCACGACCGCCGCATCAGAGAAATAAAGGTAACCGAAGTTGGCAAGACCGAGGTTTTTGCAGGTGGCCTAAGGGTGAAACCTTGGTCGAGAGAGCGATATCTCCGTAATCGGTCCGTACGGCGCAACTTGTTCACGGACCAGCTTGGCATCGCCGAGAATGACAAATACAAGCTCGTCTGGCTCTGGATAGACAGCATCAATGACCGCCGCAATCGACTCCACTGTTGCACTCGAGAGGCTGTCGCCATAGCCATTAATATAGGATGAGTCTAGGCCATTAGCCTCGAGGCTCGCAAAGTGACCGGCAAGTTGCCCCGCCGTTTCAAAGCGGGTCGGAAATTGTCCCATCACGTAATTTCGAGATGAAGCGATCATCGCCTCGTCAAGGCCGCCATCGTGCAGACGATTTAATGTCGCTAACGCGACGTCAAGCGCCGCGGTCGTGGTGCTAGTCTCAGTAAAAGAACTAATGAACACGGAGCCGGGCTGAGCGTTTCGCGAAAGCTTTGAGGATGCGCTATAACTTAAACCAGACTTTGTTCTTAGCTCAGTTACAAGCATTGATGTGAAGCGGCCACCGAAAATGGTGTTTGCTAAGTCGAGCTCAGCGCGCCCAGAAAAGCTACGCGCGACACCGACATTTCCGATGTGAAAATAGGTCTGCGTTGCGCCCGGTTTGTCGATGAGGAAAACACGGCTGCTGTCCGCAGATAGCGGAGCTTCGAGCTCTTGCAGGGGTTTTGCTGCTGGCCGCCAGTCACCGAAGGCAGTGGTCAAGGCCTCTTGCATTGCTGGGATTTCGAAATCGCCGGACACGGAAACAATCAGTCGATCAGAGCCGACCATGTCCGCGTAGTAAGCAATAAGATCGCCGTGAGTAATTTTTGCCAATGATGACTCGCTGCCACCGACGGGGTTGCCATAAGGGTGGTTACCAAACAGAAAGGCGTTAGCATAGCTCGACATTAGCTGGCCCGGGTTAGAGCCTTTCGCCGCCTTAATGAGGTTGATCGACCGGTCGCGCAGTGCACTGAACTCTTTCGAGTCTAATAGGGGCGTTAGTAGCATATCGGAAACAAGCTCCACCATGAACGAGGCATCTTTGGCCATGAAGCTTGCAGATATGTTTACAGATTCGAGGCCGACGGCCACGTCCAACTTACCACCGACGGATGCAATGGCCTCAGCGAAGTCCGCTGAGCTGCGCTCGCCCGCGCCTTTTTGTAGTAGGTCCGCAAACAGGGCTGCGAGCCCATGCTTATCGATAGGGTCGGCCGCCGCGCCGCCGCGAACAATCGCGCGCAACCCGATCAGTGGTACATCATGGCTTTCGTTAAGAATGAGCACAGTGCCGTTGGCGAGAACGACACGCTCGGCGGCAGGTAATGTAACGCCATCGCCGAAAGCGACTGACGTAAGAAGGACTAACAAGAGGCAGGAAGTCGAGCTTCGGATCGACATTATTGCTCTCCCTCTTCTCTGGCTCGCAACACCCCAACTGTCATTTTGTTTCGATCGAAAACAGCCGCCGCGACAGCTTGAATTTGCTCGGCGCTAACAGCGGATAAATCATCCGGCAAACTGAAAGCATGCTGGTAGTCGCCGTGGAAAACTTCGGCATTGCCTAGTGCGGACGCCTTACCATTGATGGTTGAGATTCCACGCCAGAAATCGGCGATCATAATATTTCGCGCCTTGTTAAGTTCTGCTTCGGTGATGCCGGTTTCCGCGATACGCAAGAGCTCCTCAAGTAATCGACCTTCGGTTGCGGCAATGTCTGCACCAGGCGGGAGTGTCAGGTAAAAATAAACGAGCCCTGGGTCGATGCCCTCCATCTGAAAACCATCAATCGACAGTGCGATCTGCTCTTCCTCAACAAAAGCTCGGTGCAGGCGCGAGGACTCCCCACCGACGAGAACGTTTAGAAGAACGCTCAATGGTAGCGTCATAGGGTCGGTCGCGCTGCCAGCATGGAAGGTCACATGGAGGAGCGGTGTTTGTGTATCGACCTTAACAAGTAAGCGCCGCTCACCCAGTTGCTCTGGTTCTGTTGTGCGAATTACTTGCGGTGGTGTTTGCGCATCAATGCCGCCAAAGTATTTCTCGGAGAGCTCGAAAATTTCGTCAGGCGTGACATCACCCGTAAAGACCATCGTTAGATTGTTCGGCGCATAGTACGTGCGGAAATATGACTCGAGGTCTTCTTGCGTCCAGCTCTCTACGTCGGACGACCAACCAATGACGGGGAATTGATATGGATGTGCGATGAATGCCGTCGCATTCACTTCCAAATAAAGACGACCGAAGTTGTCATTGTCGTATCGCAGGCGGCGCTCTGAGTAAACGACACCGCGCTCTGACTCGACAACGCTTGGGTCTATAGCGAGGTTCTCGAGGCGATCACCCTCAAGGTCGAAAATGGTTTCGAGGGCCGAGCGAGGGAACCAGTCCTGATAAACGGTAAAATCTTTCGAGGTGTAAGCGTTATTTGCGCCACCCACGGCCTCCATGGACCCGTCAAACTCCCCTTGGGCACGTCGTTCAGTGCCATTGAACATCATGTGTTCGAAAAAGTGCGACAGGCCTGTAATGCCTGGGTACTCGTTTCGCCCGCCAGCCCGCACAAAGTTGTACATCACCACATTCGGGATATCGTGGTCCGGCCAAACGATAATACGCAGGCCGTTATCCAGGGTGTATGCGCGAATTTCTTCGGGTACGCCATCTTTGTCGGGAATCTCGTAGATAGGTGGCAGTAAGATCGGCTCGATAATTTTTGGAAGCTCAAACGTCGGCATCAAACGCTCGCCGACCAAGGCGAGAGCACCAAGTACTGCAAAGACCGCCATCGCGGCATTCAGTTTTTGGCCAGTCTTAAAAACGACGGACTGTGTCTGATCAACGTCGAGAGATTTTTTCAAGCCATCAGGCGTGATCTCGTAAGACCACGCAAAGATCATCGCAACCGGATAACCGATTAGCATGACCATGAATATAAACTCATTTGCCCAGGCCGGGGCGCCAATGGCGAGTAGCGTTCCACCGACAACCCAAAATACGATCAGGCTGGCCAGAGCGTAAAGAAGAGCAACCTTGAATACGTTGCGGCGGCGAAGTTCCGAGAACAGAGCCATAGTCATTATTCTTATCTACGGAGGGCCCAATGTTGGACAAACCCCCAGATTTGTCAACTATCGGCTGGGCACAAGGCCGTGTTTAGCACAGCGGGTCTTCTTTGCGATACACCCGAGCGCAAAGCCAAGTATCTTGGAGAAAGGCCTGAGAATAGTAAATTTTCTATGGCGGAAAAGTGGGCCAGAGACTAAAATGTGCGGCTCTGATTGGTTACTTTTTGACCACCTTAGCCCATGACCATAAACTACGATGTCATAGTGATTGGCGGCGGCCATGCCGGAACGGAGGCGTGTCTCGCGTCCGCACGGGCAGGCGTATCGACGCTGTTGATCACGCACCGCACCGACACGTTGGGGCAGATGAGCTGCAACCCGGCTATCGGTGGTATCGGAAAAGGTCACCTTACAAAAGAAGTCGACGCTCTCGGCGGCGCCATGGCTCGAGCAATCGATCGGGCAGGTATACAGTTTCGAATTCTTAATGCGAGCAAGGGGCCAGCGGTGCGAGCAACGCGGGCACAAGCTGATCGCGAGCTGTATCGCGGTGTGATTCAGAACATGATTTCGAATCAGGAAAATCTGACAGTCGTTCAACAGTCGGTAGATGATCTTATTCTTGAGGGGGGCCGGGTTTCCGGCGTCGTGACTGAGGATGAACAACGGTTTTCGGCCAAGACCGTGATACTGACCGCAGGTACATTCCTCGCAGGGCGGATCCTCATTGGTAAAACGGAAAAGGCGGGCGGCCGCGTTGGCGATGCGCCATCGACAAGCCTTGCCGCGAAGCTTCGAGCGTTACCTTTTAATGTTGCGCGTCTGAAGACCGGAACACCGCCGAGACTTGACGGTAAGACACTTAACTACGAAGTGATGCAGGAGCAGCCAGGTGATGAACCGACGCCGGTGTTTTCATTTCTTGGCGAGCGCCACCACCACCCACAGCAGATCTCCTGTCATATAACGAACACGACCGAAGAGACGCATGACATTATTCGCGGTGCGCTCGATCAGTCACCAATGTACAGCGGTATGATAGAAGGCGTCGGCCCTCGCTACTGCCCGTCGGTCGAAGATAAGGTTGTTCGTTTCGCAGACAAGGCCTCGCACCAGATATTTGTCGAGCCAGAAGGCCTAACGACAAGCGTTGTATACCCGAACGGTATTTCGACCAGCCTGCCATACGAGGTTCAGATCCAATTCGTACGCTCGATCACGGGCTTTGAAAGCGCAGAAATCACACAGCCTGGTTACGCCATTGAATACGACTACTTCGATCCCCGCGATCTGAAGCCGACGCTTGAGACAAAACACGTGAGTGGCTTGTATTTTGCGGGGCAGATCAACGGCACAACAGGATATGAAGAAGCGGGCGCGCAAGGCCTGCTTGCTGGCATCAACGCGGCGAGGCAAGCGCAAAATAAAGAGGGCTGGTTCCCGGAGCGCCATGAAGCCTATATCGGCGTGTTGATCGACGACCTCATCACGCGAGGCGTAAGCGAGCCCTACCGCATGTTTACGAGTCGCGCTGAGTATCGCCTTACTCTACGCGAAGACAATGCTGACTTGCGGTTGACGCCGATTGGTCGCGAGCTTGGGCTGGTTGATGATGAGCGCTGGGCGATTTACAACGCAAAGTATGAGGCGGTTGAGCAAGAGCGCTCGCGTCTTGAGGGTATCTTTGTCAAAGCAGCCGATTCGACGGCGGCGATGCTGTTGAAACGGCCTGAACTCGACTACCGTCAGGTCACCACCATGGACGGGGTTGGCGGCGGTGATCTGAGTGCGCTGGCCAACGACGAGCAGCGCGAACAAATAGCGCTGCAACTCGATGTACAAGCCAAGTATTCGGGGTACATCGAACGTCAGGAGCGGGAGATTGCGAAGCAGGCTAAGCAAGAATCCTTGCGTCTTCCGGAAGGCATCGACTACGAAAGCGTTAATGGTTTGTCGAACGAAGCGCGGCAAAGGCTTGTTGCGGCTCGACCTGCAACGCTCGGACAAGCATCACGCCTTGAGGGCATGACGCCATCGGCCGTTTCGCTAATTCTGGTTCATCTCAAGAAGCGGCAGCTGAAAAAAAGCGCCTGAGTAAGGCTTTATTTCCTAGCTACAAAGACTAAAAAAACAGGGGATGTAATGGACAGTTTTCGCGCTTTCCGAATTAACGAAAAAGACGGCAATATCGTCGCGGAGTTTCAAGAGCTAACGCTCGACGACCTGACGGAAGGCAACGTTGTCGTTCGCGTTAGTCATTCAACAATCAACTATAAAGATGCGCTGGCCGCGACTGGAGCTGGCCGAATACTTCGGCGATACCCACTTAACGGTGGCATTGATCTGGCAGGTGTTGTTGTTAGCTCCGAAGATGCGAAGTTTCAGCCCGGTACCGAAGTGCTCGTTAATGGTTGTGGATTAAGCGAAACCGTCGACGGTGGATATTCACAATACGCACGTATCGATAGCAAGAGTCTCGTGGTGATTCCCGACGGAATGACGGCAGTAGAGGCAATGCAAATTGGTACCGCCGGCTATACGGCGGCGCTCGCTATTCATCGTATGGAGCAGAACAATCAGTCGCCGGACTTGGGTCCGATAGTTGTGACTGGCGCGACGGGCGGGGTTGGCAGTATCGCGATCGATATGCTCGCGGGCCGCGGTTATGAGATCGTCGCGCTAACGGGTAAAGCGACCCAGGAGCCGTATCTTCGCGAGATCGGCGCCAGCCGAATTCTACTGCGAGATCAGGTCGATCTCAGCAAGCGCCCGATGGAAAAAATGCAGTGGGGTGGCGCGATCGATAATCTCGGCGGTGATTATCTGACCTGGCTTACGCGGACGGTTAACTATGGAGGCAATATTGCGAGTATTGGTCTAGCGGCGAGCGCGACATTGAACACCACTGTGTTGCCCTTTATTCTTCGGGCGGTTTGTCTGCTCGGCATTAACTCGGTCGATACGCCGCCGGACTTGCGTCGTACTGTATGGGCTAGAATCGGCGGTGATCTAAAGCCGCGGCATCTTGACACGATAGGTAAGCGCACGATTTCATTCGATGAACTGCCCGGCGCATTTCAGGCTTATATTGATGGCGCGGTAACCGGGCGGACTGTCGTAAAAATTTCAACGTAGGGTGCCACCATGAACGCATATGCACATGGAATGAACTTGATGTACTCCGTAAAGCTTATGAAAAGCTCGCTGCAACAGCTGTTGACGACTTTATGGCGCTTCTCGTCGCGTAGGCCTGTTGCCATATTGATGGCGCTTCTGCCGCCAGTGTTTGGTCTTCTCGCAGCGTTTGACGATTGACGGCAGCAATACGAAAAGCGCTGGACAGGCTGGATCAGCCATTTGCAGATGGCATGGCGGAGAAGCTCGGCATCCTGCTCGATGAGCTTGAGCGCTGGAATCGCAAGTTCAATTTGACCGCTATTAGGGACAGGGACGAGATGATTACCTCGCACCTGCTCGACAGCGTGGTTGCTGCACCCTTGATCGCAGGCAAGTCGGTGCTGGACATTGGCACGGGCCCCGGGTTTCCAGGCCTGCCGCTCGCAATAGTGCAACCGGAGCGACATTTTACGCTGCTCGATAGCAACAATAAGAAGGTCATGTTCGTTGAACATGCGGCAGGATTGCTCGGTTTGGACAACGTTTCCGTGGTCAAGTCCCGCGCCGAGGACTATGCACCCGGCCATGGCTTTGATACCGTGATTGCCCGAGCGCTGGCTGCATTGCCGCGACTCGTGGAGATTGCCGGACATCACGTAAGAGAGGACGGGGTGTTTGTAGCACTGAAAGGTCGCTACCCGACAGAAGAACTAGAGCAATTCAATCAACTAAGATTGCCGTGGCGTCACGTAGTAACGGAGCTCAATGTGCCGGGTCTTGATGAAGGATCGCGGCACGCTGTGCTGCTAAGACGTTAATCACCGTATAAAGCAGGGTCAAATGACACGAATTATAGCGATAGCAAACCAGAAAGGCGGAGTCGGTAAGACCACGACGTGCGTTAATCTGGCGGCGTCGCTCGCGGCAACGCAGCGGCGTGTATTGCTGGTTGATATGGACCCGCAAGGCAACGCAACTATGGGTTGCGGTGTGAATAAGATGGAAGTCGAGAACTCCGTTTGCGAGGTCTTACTGGGTGAGGCGTCCGCGGCCGATACGATTGTATCAGCGCCCGAGGCCGGATTTGCGGTTCTTCCGGGAAATGAGGACCTGACGCTTGCGGAGGTGAATTTGCTGCAGGAAATCGGTCGCGAAATGAAGCTGAAGAAGGCGCTCGCACCGGTTGCTGGGCTTTATGATTTCATATTGATCGACTGTCCGCCGTCGATAAATATGTTGACCGTTAATGCGCTGACGGCAGCGGATGGCGTCTTGATTCCAATGCAGTGTGAGTACTATGCGCTGGAGGGTTTGAGTTCCTTGCTTCGTACGATTGAACAGATTCGTGAGTCGGTTAATCCAACTCTTGAGATGTACGGCATTCTTCGCACGATGTTTGACCCGCGCATCAATCTCTCCAACGAAGTGTCGATGCAGCTGATCGAGCACTTTGATCGAAAAGTATTCCGCACGGTTGTGCCACGCAATATCCGTTTAGCCGAGGCGCCGAGCTTTGGTCTGCCAATATTGCTGCACGATCGTTCATCGCGCGGCGCTATCGCGTATCTGGCCCTGGCCGGCGAAGTGCTGCGACGAGAAGATGAGCGCATGGCCGAAGCCGTATGACCACCATAGGCGCGCGTTCGGCGCTCGAGACCTAAGATGTCACCAAAGAAAAGACTGGGCCGCGGCCTCGATGCACTGCTATCCAAGCCAATGGTGACCGTTTCGCGACCAGAAACGGTGAGCGCCCCGAGCGATGATGGGCTAAAGAATTTGCCGTTAGAGCATTTGCAGCGCGGCCAGTACCAGCCGCGAGTGAACATGCGGCAGGACTCGCTTGAAGAGCTTGCAGTGTCCATCAAATCGCAGGGCATTGTTCAGCCTATCGTCGCCCGACCAATAGCCAAAAAAGATGGCATACAACGCTATGAGATAATCGCTGGTGAGCGCCGCTGGCGTGCCGCGCAAATGGCTGGTCTTGCCGAAATTCCGGCCGTTATTCGAGATGTTCCTGACGAAGATGCCATCGCGATGGCACTTATCGAGAATATTCAGCGCGAGGACCTGAACCCTCTGGAAGAGTCGCGCGCCCTTGATCGCTTGATTCGTGAGTTTGATCTAACCCATGCCGAGGCTGCTCAGGCGGTGGGTCGCTCACGTGCGTCAGTCAGCAATCTGCTACGGCTTCAGGACCTGTCCGACAAAGTGAAGCCTTTGCTCGAGGACCGAAAGCTGGATATGGGTCATGCGCGCGCGCTTCTAGGCATCGCAAACGCTACACAGCAATTCGACGCGGCGCGACAGGTTGTCAAAAAGGGTTTGTCAGTTCGCGAGACCGAAGTCTTGGTTAAGCGCATTCTGGAGGGCGGCAGTGCTACGCTCCTAAAGAAAACGCCAGCGCAGAATGCCGACATACGACGTCTGGAAATTGAA